>ERZ1026856.850-NODE-850-length-16982-cov-12.004844_pt1 | contig 16982 bp, 19 predicted proteins | sample MGYA00380158_ERZ1026856 | MGnify/ENA primary metagenome ERZ1026856 (study PRJEB33269, sample SAMEA4719794) | human gut metagenome | biome: human-associated habitat; feature: organic feature; material: feces | place: Cameroon | collected 2013-10 ...
ACGATAGTTCCTCCTAATGCATTGATTGCATCCATGTACTTTAATGATGTGTCATAAAATTTCATATTTTCCTTCTCCTTTTTAAGCATATGAGTAAATAAACGTGCCACATACGTATGCAGTTGAAACTGTTCCGTGCATTGCTGTAAGTGTCCAATGATTTTTTGTTATGTCGTTAGTGACAGGGTAGAACCTCAGCGTTAAGTCAGAACTCTGTGTCTGCACGGGGATAAACACATTTTTTCCTGGGGACTTATCAAGCGGGAATCCTTCCCACATGTAACCCATCGTGTTGTTTCCGATAGGCGCTGTCACACTTCCATCCCAATTCAGTTCAACGAGTTTCAATCCATCGTTATATCTGTATTTCAGAGTGATACCGCACCCATTGACTCCACACGAATACCACTGTGACCAGCCAATGACTCTATGCTGTATTTTCCCATCCTTAAGAACAAGAATCCATGTATCAATCTGATTTTCAGTGTCAAAATCGAATGCATAGCCGTTGTATGACTGCGCTTCAAGAGGCATATCCACCTTTAACTTGCCACTTTCGGCTTTGCATCCAACTCCAATTCCTCTACCATCGGCAGAAAAATCCAATAGTTTGAACGATGGCACAATAGCAGCATAAGCTGCAACGCCGTCTGTCGTGAAATAATCCTTTACAAGCACTCTGAAAGAATAGGCATTATCTGTGCTGAACTTGCCCGCAGATGATATATATACCTTATTCTCGCCACTGTATGAATCTGTATAAGTCGCTAGGGTTGTCCATGTTTCATCATTCTTGTACTGAATCATGACGGTCTTATCATTTTTACTCGCAACAGGTGCAATAGAAAATGAATAAGTGATCTTCACTGCCGTACCTTCATCATCAGCCTTATTAGTAGATACATTCCATCTCTGAGCACTCACGTTCTTTACTGTCGGAGAGTGCCACTCTGTAACTGCAATATTCTTTGACAGTGTAGCCTTCTGTCCTCTTGAGTCTGTAACCGTCGATTTAAGAACGACTGTACCCGAAGACTTTAGAGGCTGGGTAGTAAAGAAACTATTAGGACCAGGAATGATCTGCCCATCAATCTCATTGTAATAGTAAGTGATTGATGCACCATTCTTCGTTGAAGTAGATACATTACATTTGACTTTCGAAACACCCTGTATAATCGTTGATGCGCCAAATCTACTTGCAATTGCAGTATCTTCATTTGTATATGTGATACCTGTGACACTAGGCTCATATCCCGATGGCAGTACCACATCCAAGCGGCAGAAATTACTGCCGATAAACTTTCCGGCACGGTTATATGTGTCTACCTTAAATGTCATATAGGACTGTGAAGAGTTGGTCATCTTATTAATCAGTGAAGTAGGAACAGTCCACTTGAATTCATCGTTCCACTGATTATCAGCAATCTGCACATTCATATCATAATAACTATATGAGATTACATGACCGAAGTCTGATGATGCTCTAGGTGTCTTGATTGTCACACTATTGCCGAAATAAACCGATGCCGGAGAGCAGTATGGCTTGGTTGCTCTAGGAATGACATCGCAGTCAACGCCACCCGAAGCAGACACACTGCCTACATAGCTGCCCGAAAGAGTAACCTTCAATTCCTGTGAGAATGAGAAATCAAAATGCTTGCCACCGTTGCTGTCATGAGGAATTCTGATATTAGTGACTGTCGCAAGTGTCTTTGTTCCACTTCCTCCGATAGTCACGCCACCAGACCAGATAAGTACGCCATTAGCCCACATAGAGCCATATTTAGTAGCACTTGAGTTAATATTCCACTTATAATACTTTGTCAGCGTAGCAGTCCATAAATCATAGTTTTCGTCAACATTGACACCTGTTCGTGTCATTGTCATTGTGACATTACCATTGCCACCACCAAACGATGCACTGCATGATGCACTTGTTGCCATCAGTCACCACCTACTTTCTTAAAAGTCAATGATCCATCGCTGTTAACAATGAATCCGAAGTTTCCAATCCTTAAAGAACTAGAAACTTCGATGTTTGAGTTATACATTCTGTTGTTAGCGAAGTACGCTACTTCATCGTTGTTCTGAAGAATAGAGTACTTGCTGTTTGTTTGTTTAGTTTTGAATTCAGATTCCTGTTTACCTATCTCTATGCCTTCTGCATTGAATCTGATATAAGTGTTCAGCTGTGTCTGATTGTTTGAAACCTTGTCAGAAAGGGATGTAAAGTCTTCTTTCTTTACAAATCCCATCTGAATGCTTTCTGTTGTCTGCTGAATAGTAGATACAGTAGAAGCAAGGTTTTTACCGTCAGAGGCGCTGTAATAGTTTTCTGATACAGTCTGCAAGATGGATGCCTTAGTCTGTTCTATAGACGAAGATGCATCCTTTGTTGCCTGCTGCAACTGATTGTTCATGTTGTTTATTCTGTTGTCGTAATCATCAATGATTGACTTTAAGTCATTTGCAAGTGTCGGTGTAGTTGTTGTATACGTTCCATCATCCCATAGTATTCTGGATCTCACCCAATAATAGTGCTTGTCGATATAGTCATCGGGAACACTCTTCCACCCGTCACTGCTTGCATCGGGCATTTCCGTCGCTGAATCTGATAGGTAATACTCCGGAGTGATTGAGCGAATTCCCTGCCCGTCCTCGCCATCATTGACTCTCACGAGGGTCATGCTAGCCGATGCCTTAACCATATAATTATCCTTCTAGCTGAGCGCTGAATGTTGCCTTGTTTGTAATATCGCCGGCACCGATTGTATATGTTGCCCCTGTTGCTACTGCAGTAGTTCCACCATCCTTGTACCACTTGATGGTTCCTAATGCAGATAAAGCTGACCCTGTAACTTCAACTCCACCCTTGTATACATGAGCAGTTAAAGTTGTAGCAATAGCGGTATTCTTGAAGATTGTTCCACCGCTTGAAGTGATCGCCATTGTGATAGCGTCTAAGCCATCTTTTCCATTCGTTCCGTTTGTTCCTTTGTAAGATACGGAATATGATTCAGTAGACTTACCATCTGAATATACAACAACAGTCTTTGTCCATAGATACTGACCATTTGCCACACTAGGAACTGTTGAACTCCATGTTCCTGTTGGAGGAGTTGTTCCACTTGTGCCTGCCTGGTATGTGACTGATGTTGAACTAACAGTAACGCTTGTACCATTTGAACCGTTAGAGCCGTTTGTACCTTTATAAGAAACTGAGTACGCTTCTGTTGATTTGCCATCAGAATACTTAACTACTGTCTTAGTCCATAGGAACTGCCCATTTGGCACATTAGGTACTGTAGTACTCCATTCTCCTGTCGGCTTAGTAGTACCACTTGCCCCAACCTGGTAAGTTACAGAAGTCGAACTTACAGTAACGCTAGTACCATTCTGACCTGTCTGACCCTTGAATGCGATTGAGTAGCTGAATGTCTTAGCAATAGTGATATCACCATCAACAACAATTGGAATAGTGATAGTACCACTCTTAGTTAATGCAGATGTTGCAGTAACTGTGATTGTTGGCATTGGTGTCTTGCCGTCTGATACTGCTGAAATACCTGTAGGACATGTAATAGTTCCTACGGTACATGGCACCTGTTCACTACCACATAATGCCATTACCTGTGTAGTAGTTGTCTGTGTGCCATTAACTGAAGTAGTGGTACCTAAGAATGTATAGTTGTCATTTGTTAATACAACCGAATAACCATCGGTTAAGTCGATAACGTCAATCTGATTGACCGCTTTAATTGCCATAATTTTCCTCCTAAATGTTTAATTCGCAGTTGAACACTGCCTTGAATTTAATGTCCTTTGCTGAAATAGTAAACATGAACCCGTTATCATTGAGTCTTGAATCATCTAACGGAATCTTGCTGAATTCTGTCTCTCCATGCCTTTTAATGAGCCACTGCAGATATGCATCATCTCCAAATGTTTCCCTCAGCTTTGAAGAGTTATCAATCACTACTCCACCCACATAGATGGTCACTGTGAATATGGTTGCCACATCACTGTTCTTGAATGTCGTGCCATTTGATGAATCAATGCATAACAATATAGAATCCTCACCCTTAGCACCCGTAATGCATACTGGTGTACTATACGTAACAGTATTGTTGATTGTAGTAGCCGTTCTCTGCCATATATAGATGCCTGGATGCCATGTTGGTGCAGTCTCTGCCCATCCTGTTTCTGGTGGAATCGTTCCATCATTTGAAGAAGCATATTCGCATACGAATTTCTTGACTGAACCCTGTGCCTGTTTGAGTGCTTCCCCGGTCTTCTCTTCAACTTCTGAAACCCTTAGCGATATCTTCTCATTAGACAGGCTTAATTGAGCCATTTTGTCATTGATGCCTTCCTGTTCCTTTGCGATTATATCGAGCTTCAAGGATTCCTGGTCCTGTTTGACCTGCAGCTTTCTGATTCGTGTTGTATTAGATACACGATTCACTGTTTTTTCTTCATTCTTTGTTGTCACACTGCCGTCAACCGTAGACATAGAGAACTGTCCACCTTTGTAATTGACAGTTAGATCCGATACAAAGAAAGTGAATTCATTACTGTTATAATTGACAAGAGCACCAGGAAGAAGGTTATCAATCGATATCATCGTGACATTCTTCACCTGGTTGAAAGTCAATCCTTTAAGCCTGTCATAAATGCTGTCTATAATGCTCTGTTCGTCTGCATATAGATTGGCGGAATCAATGAATAGAGTATTTCCTGTCTCATCACCCTTAGAAAGAGGATTGAGACCATTTTCAGCATATACTCTTGTGAGTGTATACACCTCATTCTTCTCATAGTCTGTTAAATCCTGTGTAGCAGCAAAGGCGCTCTTTTCAATTGGTACAAACCTAATGGAATCAATCCCCTCTGCATAGACATTTGCCCCAAACAGTTCCGCAATCCATCCAAGATAGTCTCTTATCACAATCGTGTTATCGTACCATGATACGCTCTTATCAAGAACGTACTGCGGTATTCCTTCACGAATAATAGAAAGACCAGTCAGACTTTCAATCTCGTCCAGCTGGTCTTTTATAGTGACAGGATAAGACAGTTTAGTATCGTATGCATTGTCAAGAGAATAGTTGTTATCATACATCTTGAGAGTAAGCTCCTTGGTGTACTTCTCCGGCTGATCATACACCTTGAAGTATCTTGTATCGGATGCATCATTCTCCTTGACTTCCCAGTACTTGCTGATGTCGATATTGTCAAGAATGCCGTCATAGTTATCAAACTTCATTGTCAGTTCAATCGATGGCACATTGCCTATCATACGGCTCTCAGCAAAAGAGACAGACATCTTATAGTCAAGAAGTCTGTCAGTTACATTTGTCTCTCCATATCGAATAAGCATATGATCACACCTCAATCAGAGAAAAAGAGAATGAATCAGCCTTCAGACCTGACTGCACTCTCTTATAATTGTATTTCTTATTTGAAGCATACATCTTCTTAGTTCCTCTGATACCATGATCAGGAATATAGAGTTCTGCTGTGAACTCTGCCGGAGTGAGTACCTTCAGAATATTCATTACATCTGTGAATGTATTCAGTTTATACGTGCATGTGATTTTAAGCATGTTAGAACGTATTCTATTTCTTCTTAAGATGCCTGTTGAAACAGGTCTGACACTGTCCGAATCTAAATCATTGATTTCTACGCTAATCTCTGAAGGAGTCGGAATAAGTGTTCCGTTTATCTTTATTTTCGCTTCATCTGCCATTTATTCCACCTCCTAATAGTCAAATACAGGCTTGCCTGTTCGTGCTTCATAGTCCTTGATATTGTCAATCACCATTTTAGTGATCACTCTGCCATCATCAAGCACTAGCTTAATGACATAGGTAGCACCTTGTCCGTCATTCTGAGAAAGTGATAATCTTTCTGAAATCTTTTCAGCAATCATATCAAGCCCCTGTGTGTTTCTCTGTAATGGTATTACTGCTTCTGTTCCTGCTTCACCAATATTGGCGATAGTGGATGCACTAACGATACCACCTTTTGCAAGTCTAGGAATCTTAGGGATTGAGAATCCTTTTCCACCGACTCCAGGAACCCAGTCAGGAATCTTTATCTTGCCGATACCGCTCAAGAATTTATTGATTCCATCAATCATGAAGTTCAATGGTGCCTTGAAGATGTTTACTAATCCGGAAGTAATGTTCTCAAATATCTGTCTGACACCAAACCATGCCCTTCTCCAGTTATTTGAGAATACACCACTGATAAAGCTAGTAAGACCCAGGAAAACAACTTCCAATGAATTAATGATAGGCCCCATGTAGTCTCTGAACACCTTGACGGCATTCTTAACCGTTTCAAACACATTCTTCCATTTGAAACCGAAAGTTCCTTCCATCCATTCACCTAGATTACGGAAGAATTCTCTGATATTGTTGACTCTTTCGCAGATTGTTTTGTCTGCGAGTTCAATAATTCCTCTGATTGCAGAAAATACCATATCGAATGTACCTCTTAATACTGTTAAAGCCAATTCGAATATAGGCCCTAGAATATCAAGAATCGTACTGAATATAGGCGTAGCGACCTTAAGAAAATCACTTAATAATCCCATTATGCTCTGGAATACATTTTCCCATGCACTCCACAATGGTTTGAGAACAGTGTCCACAAAATCTTCAATGATTTTCCCAACTGTATCAATGATAGGTGCAACAATATTCATAAACACCTTATGAACAATAGTGGCGATATTTCCTAGGATGCTTACTATGTCATTTCTAAAGCTCTTGCTCTTATTCCATAAATCTACCACTGTAGCAATGACTGCCCCAATGATGACGTTTACAGGATTCACAGCCATTACAATAGATGCGAATATCTGTGGAAGAATTCCAAATGCTCCACTTAGCGCAGTTGCAAGTGATGTCCAACCTGAAAATACTCCCACTGCAAGCTGGATTTGTGTAACAACAGTACCAAGGATTCCAGCGATAGTTGAGAACAATGATAATCCTGCAATAGCTGAAAGAACACCAAGAATACGACCTACATTATCCGCTATGAAAGAGAATAACCCATCAATGATAATAAGAACCACATCCACTGCACCTAATACAACAGTCCAGTCAATCGCTTTAGTAATATCTCTCACAATTTTCAGAATCTCATTGATGATCTTCAATATAGAGTTAAAGATATTCCATAAATGCTGGATGATGAAATCACCTAAACCTGCAGTGTTCCATGCATCAGCCAGTCCTTGAGAGATGTTGCCGATTATCTTGAAGATGTTAGTGAATATCTTCAATATCAGTTCGATAGTCTTTGCACCTGTGCCGTTTTCCCATACTGTATACATTGACTTGCCGATTTCCATAAGTAGGTTCTTGACTCCATTAAACGCATATACTGCAGCTGCAATCATCGGTGCACCAAACTTATCCCATGACTGCTTTAAAGGCTGGAAGAATTCAGCAACCTTCTTCTTGATTTCTTCTAGCTGTTTGTCTACTTCTTCAAGAAGTCCTTTCTGCTCTTTTGCGCCGCTGTCGTCCATGCTGAATCCGCCGATATCACCGCCGGAACCACCCGAACCACCTGAGCCACCAGAAGATGGATCACTTGAACTATTGCTTGAATTGATGTTATTGATTGCATCGAATCCAGCAAGTGCTCCGTTCAACTCCTTCTTGAGTTTAGAAGCATTACCTGCTGCCTTCTTCAATCCGCTTCCTGTTCCGCTTGCTCCCTTAGAAAGCTTCTGTGAACTATTGGAAGCGCTGTTCATGTTCTTCGCAAGTGCCCCTGTGCTTCCTGCTGCCTTTTTAGCATTGTTTGACACTCCACCAAAGGAAGAACTTAACTTCTTTGACTTACCACCAAACAGTGCCGTCAGATAACCGACAGCAGTCATCACAACTTTAGTGAATGCGACAACATACGGTACGCATGAATTAATCGCCTTTGCGATATTTGTAAAGAATCCAGCAATATTAGACTGTCCGATAGTATTCATTACATCTGACATGCCTCTAACAATAGCCGTTCTCATATTGGCGATTGATGTAGCAATTCCACCTGTTGCATTTCTTGCCTGTTCCTCAAATGACTGATAGCCGTTAATGCCCTGAGTATTTAACTTCATGATGGTATCCATGAACTGGTCCATTGATACCGTTCCATTTCTTAATGCCTCACCTAGTGCAGAAGCATTGACAAAACCCATGGCCTCAGCCACCTGTTTCATCTGTGCAGGCATTGCAGTCATTGCTGAACGCCATTCGAACATATCCGGTTTACCCTTAGCGTATGACTGTGACAACTGTTCAAGGGCTGATTTCTGTATCTCAGAACTTGCACCGCCGGCCAAGATAGCATTATTAAGTGCAAGGAACATATCTGTTGATCTAGAGATATTACTATTCACTGATGTGAATCTCTGTACTGCGCCTGATGCATCATCTAGGGTTGTTGGGAGCCCGATAAGCTTATTGCTTAGTTTCTGTACAGATGCATTCGCTTGAACGCTGTCAGCGCCTAGATTCGACATTACTCGGCTATAGTTGCTAAGAGTATCAACTCTCTTGATTGCAGCATCAACATTGCCTAATATCGTTGATTTAATCATAGAAGCAATGCCAAGACCTGCCACAATATTACGAATTCTCTTGAATGAATTGCCAATAGATCCTGTGACCTTATCAACATGATTCTTTAGGCTGGTGACTTCACTCTTCACGCTGTTCAGTTCTGATTTCGCTGATTTCGTCTGAGCAGATATCACTATCTGCAGTTCCTCTACCGTCATTCTGCATCACCGCCTTTCTTTTTCTTAGTGCTTCATTATGTCTTCTACTGAAAGCAATACGAGAAGACCTAGCGCTTGCAATCTCTTTTCTTTCCTTCTCTTTTTCAAACTCTTTCCTATCCTCTTCAAAAAGTGAAGGATAGAAGTCCCACAATTGTGTAGGAGTGAATGAATCATCCTTGCCATTAAGGACAGCAGAAATACAATCCCTTATCTGAAGGGCCTGTATCTGAAGAGATATCGCTTCCTGTCGCACCATTTCCTTTTTCTTTCTTTCATGTGCTGAAATAATATCGTATAGCTCATCTAACGAATAATTCCAAAATGAAAAGGGGTCTACTCCAGCATCAAGCGCTGGATCATAGACCGCCTTGTATATGTAATCTGTAATCAGGATATCTTCTAGAGATTCTTCTTGGCTTCCGCCATTTCCTTTTCCATTTTCGTTTCGAGAGCCCCAGAGAAAAAACCCGATACCTGGAACAATGGAATAAGAACATCACTAAGGAACTCTGTCTGTGAGCCACCTTCATCGATGTATCTGTCAAACATATCATTCACATCGCTTCTGTCGATGTTGCTGTTGAACTTCTGAAGACCACCATGTGTGATGTCCAGCATAGTACATAATGGTGTCATGCCTGTTTCTGTATTAAGAAGGTTGATAAGACTTCCACCATACATCTGTTCTAGTCTTGAGATTTCTCCTGTTGTCAGTTTTAATTTGTATTCATCTTCGCCAATCTTCCAAAGGATGAACGGTTTTCTTTTTGCTTTTTCTGCCATTTATCTATATCTTCCTTTCTATGCTGCTACTGCATCTGTTGGGTCAGTAATCTTGAGTTCAGACTGTAATGCGATTGCAACAGTGAATTCAATAGCATCATTGACACCACCACCCGCTCTTTTAACAGTGACCTGTCCTGAGAATGTAGTTGTAGTGCCGTCCTTCAATGTTTCCTTGAACATTGCGGTATCTCCTGAATCTTCAAGTTTACGCATTAATCTGTACGTAGATGTTTCCTTGCTGTTGTCATACTTGAATGTATATTCAAGGTCTCCAGGGTCACCGATACCAAACTCATAGATCTTGACTTTGTCATCAAGCGAAGAGTTTTCAACTTTTTCTTTTTCAATACCCATTTCAGGAATCTTCTTCAACCCTGGAAGGTCAACAAAAGAAGTTCCCTTATTTGTCTTGTCATAAGATAATTTAGCGCCATTTGCTAGCATTATATAATTCCTCCTTATCAGTTACATACCATGATAGATATAATCACTATCATAATATGCTTCATAACTCATTTTCTTGTGTCTAAGTCCTGATGCATCATCAATATCTCTGCATGATACTCTCTTGAGCCCCATTGCCGATAATGCCTTATCAACTTTCAAGGCTGTACCTGATGTACTCTTAGTATCCCAGATTTCAATTCTGTAAAGGACATGTGATATCTGCTCCTTGTCATCCGTCCATTCTGCCACGCTGTTATCTTCCTCAACATACTGAACTGCTGGAAGCTTAGCCCAGTCCTTAGGATAGATATCAGTGACTTCAAGGCCTTCATCCGTCAGAGCCTTATATACTTTATCTTTAATGTTGATCATATGCTTTTACTCCTTTCCGATTAATTGGCTGATTACAATACCAGCATCTTTTACAGCTTTCTTTTCAGTCTTCTTTGCTCCCTGGTACATGAATGGCTGTGCAGCCTGTCCATCCGACCTGTAATATCTCTTGCCTTTAACCTCAATAACCACCCAATGATAGTTCTTTATCGCTTCTTCTGATAGCTTCTCTTCAGGAATCCACCAAGGTTCCATAGTATAAGAAGGATGTACATATGGAGATATTCCAGCATGGTCTGCAGCACCTTTTAGACCTGTTCCGAATTCGACATATTGAGCATATGCCTTATTTGTATAGACATATCCCTTGTCGCCTTCGACTCTTGTCTTAATGGAATTTCTTAATTCACCGTTATTTACAGGGCATTCAAGAACGCACCCACCTCTGATTGTTTCCGCAGCCTTTCCGAGAACCTGTTCAGGATTCTCAAGAACTGCATCTATAGCGCGAAGCGTTCTAAATAGCTCATTAGCACCATTGAGACTCATTTAATAATCTTCTCCAGTTCATAGAAGTAATGTCTGTTATATTCCTTCATGCTGATGATTCTATAATCCGGTTCATCGATTGACTGATTATAGACATTCACTCCCCACTTTTCAGTGAGTCTGAAATCATCATCCTCATTCTTAGGAAGAATCATATTAAGAATGTAGTTCAGTCTCTCGCCGTACATTTCAGCCTGTAACTTTCCGGATGCAGGCCATATCTCAAGAAGCATTGATTTTCTCTTGACCCACTTTTCAGTAGTGACACCTTCACCGTCTTTTTCAATGACAGGCTCATATACATGATAGTTCTTTAATGCTGAAAGTCTCATTGATTCTCCTCCGGCTTCTTTTCGTGAACGATTCCTCCTGCACGAATCAATCTCAAGTTGTTGAGAGTTGAAAGAATATCTTCAAAAGTGGAAGACTGAAAATTAGATGTGATGCCACCTTCTGAATGTGATGATTCGCCGACCATTCCCTCTCTGAAGTACATGGCACATGCTAGGTCAGCCACACAGAAATCCATTGCAGTGATGTATACAGTGCGGTTAGTATGTGCAAGAGCACGCTGTTTTGCCATATCAACATAGAATTTTGCACGGTCTTCACTCATTCCCGTTCTTTTAGCAACAATCTCAACTAGATCCATAGATTATTCCTCCTGCATCTTTGTAAGAACTGCGACCAATTCCTTTTTAACAAGACTAGAATATCCGCTAACGCCCTTTTCCTTCGCAATAGTCTTTAACTGGTCAACAGTCATATCGTTGAGGTCTGTCACTTCATTGCTTTCTGCAGGAGTATCTTCATCATTCTTCTTGTTTTCAATGACACGATATCCCTGTTCAAGATAACGCTGAAGGTCATCCTCATGGATGGCCCTTTCAACGTTGATTCTTTTTACAATGATCATTATGCATCAGCTGAGACGTTAGCAATGATTAAGTCAAGCATGTTGTCCTTTTCCCAGCAGTCATGATATCTTCTATAGTCAAACTGCCAAGCATTTGCATCCTGGTTAGTATCAGGGTCAAATACTCTTACTTTATCCTGTTTAGTAACACCGATAACACTATTAATTGGTGCCATTAAGAAATTAACGTTCTTAGCAGTTTCACCCTTTGTATATCCGCCTGCGTCTTTTGTTGCTCCAGCATCAACCTTGATGGCTGAATACATTCTATTCTTTGGTGTAGGAATGAATGTGATTTCATCAAGCTTATAGATGTCTAATGTGATATTTCCAATAGTTAATTTACCTGATGTAAGGTTGCTGTTTACCATCTTTTCCTTTAATAATCTTAAAGTATCATATGTAATATGACAGATGATATCGCCCTGATATCCTTTATCACGGATAGTATCCGCTGCCTTTTCTAATTCAGAAAGGATATTCTGTTCAGTCAATGCAGTAGTTAGGATGTTCGCTGATTTCTTTGCTGTAACATCAGATACAACCTTAGAAATACGATAAGCATCTACTTCAGGAGCAACGTGTACACGCTGGAATTCTCCCATGACAGTGCCAGCAGATGCCACGAAGTTAGTTTCGTTTACATCCATTGCATCAAGAAGGAACTTTCTTCCACGGTCCTGTGTCATCTTGAATGTTTCATATTCTAGAGTGATAGCACCCTGTTTATATCCTTCGTCTCTGTCATAATCACCTAAGCCGACTAATGACATTTTAGGGATTTTGACTTCAGCACCGCCGTTATACTTTACCTGTCCAGCGTTGGCATCCATCCATGATGTAAGAGTGAGATGTTCCATCTGTTTATCTAGTTCAGTCTGAAAAATAGTTGAATACTGTAATGTGTTAATTGCCATGTTCTATACCTCTTTTCTAAAATTTAAGTGCATTCGCAAATGCCTTTCTTGCATCCTCTTCCTCAGCAGTCAATACATTGTTTTTTGCCTTGTCTAAAGGTGCTTTCCCTTTCAATCGGTCATCAACAGACTGCTGAACTGCTCCCTTGAATGCTTTAGAGAGTCTCTTGACAGATTCGTTTACGGTATCAGCATCAGTGTAGTCGATGAAGTCAGCCATATCTGCTGGTACTCCTGCAGCATTAAGCTGTTCCTTAGCAACTGCAGTCAGTTCTCTACGAGTAATTGCTGCCTCTCTGTTGTCTAGGTCTTCTTTTCTCTTGTCTTCCTCATACTGCTTCTTTTCATCATCTGTCATCTTTTGAAGTCTTTCGGCTTCTGTATGATCCTTCTCCCACTTCTTTTTTTCACGGGCAAGTCTCTGTTTGACGATTCTGTTTACATCATCCTCTGTGAGTGTTGTCACTTTAGATTTATCATCTTCTGGTTCACCTGACTGCGCATTATCGGGATTCCCTTCATCGCCTGTGTCTTCTTCTCCTTTTTCCGCAAAAAGCTGAAGGTTCAAAGGCATCATATTCTTAACGTATTCCATAATTAAATACCTCCGTTTATAGTCCGTATGACTGTTATATCCATGCACCTTTTAATGTCATATGCAAGTTATGGACAAACAGAAAAAAAGAAGAACATCAACCGCTCTTCTGTCTGCTTCTATATTTCATCAACGCTTTAGGTTTTCTTTCCTTGGGAGGCGGACAGTACTCCTCATATGTCTCATGAGAGAGTTTTCCGCATATCATGCACATATATGTCACCTTCTTGACAATCACGTGCCTACGGCTGTCAAAATGACTTTTACAGTCATACTCAAAGTACTGATGATGATGTGGTTTCAATCCTTCAGCCATATGATTCTCCTTTCTTGAAATTGGGTAAAATAAAAACCGACTAGATAGTCGGCTTATACGAACGGTAATATGTCTTTCAGGTCTTTCATGAATCGCTTGGCTTTTTCAATAGTTGAATTATCAGTAAGGTATTCTATGCCTTTTGGTGTAATCTCACATTTATCAAGATTGTATATATCAATGTTTTCGTCTATATCCTGGTCAATTACTATCCCACTGATATATCCATCATTCAACAGATTCACAATGACATAAGTCCAGTACTTTCTGTTGATCTGCAGATATTTACTATCATGTCTAATGAGCGATGCATCAATATCCTTACCATGCTTTAGCTGCATATACAGGTAGGATAGAATCTGATAAACAATTACATGATAATCATCTCTTGCCATATTTCATTATTCCTCTTTATTCATTTCATCTCTAAAAGCATCTTCATAATCAAGTTTGCCTGAATTAAGTACAAAATCCCTGTCGCGCTTCATTTCATCCAGTTCTTCTTGAGTCTCGACATGCACTCCTACGACAATCTGGTCAACATTCTCATAAGTATGATAAAACATATAGTTTACTCCATCGTTAAGTGTAGGATATAATTCTGCTTCTATAGTTGCTAAAGCTAATGAAACACGCAAAGCAAACATCGGGTCACCTTGAAAAGAAGGCCCTAAGTCATCAAGATGGAACATCCCTCGTGATTGATCCCCGGTTTCATAATCCGTCCTAAAGTCATGTTTAAAATCAGAATATTCGCTCATTTTTTCACCCTCTTTTTAATATTGTTTAATGCATCGGTTTTGTAATTTCTATAATCCCATAATTTGTTATTTTTCCCAGATACAACATTTATTTTGATGTTTGCATCTATAACTTCTTTCTTGTTTACAAGTTCATTATAAACTGAATCACAGCTAAAACACATGCTTTTTTGAGATAAGATGAAAATTTCTTGATTTTTTAATTCTCCTTTTAAAATTTTGTCATAAATATATTCAAAAAACTTATATTCTGTATCGACATCTCTAGAATATTCGCCCTCGTGTCCCTTATATGGAACTGTTTTTAAATGAGGCGTCAATCTGGCATTATCAGGCGATAAAATTAATTTTGATTTTTCTCCTTTATAATTCAAATAATTAGAGTCAGATACTTTTGAAATTTGGCTTGAAGCAATATATATATCATCACCAATTTTCATTGAAGCAACATTTCCTCTTCCTGCTTTGGTTGTCATATATTCGTCTTTTGCAGTAAGGGCTTCTTTATCTAGTTCTAGAATCGTTTCAGCATCGACTTTACCATAGTCTGTTTTATAACGATTCACTGTCCTGAATTTATACTTTAAATCATTCCACTGGCTCTTATTGCCATATTTTACTTCCTGAAACTTTTCTAATGAACCAGGAACTAACTTGCTTCCAAGAACAATGCAGTAATTTTGGTACTGAATCTTATCTCTAGAATAATTCTTAGCTGACTTCTCAGCAGTATTAATTGCTTCAGCACCATGCTTTTCAACCATTCTCTTATGCCACTCTTTATAAGTCTCATCCGCTGGAACTTTCATTTTTTTACCTGTAACAGGGTCTCTGGCAAATCTTTCTAGATTATGCATAGTTTCATCATCAAGATTCATAATAGTTGTAGAACGGCACCATGGGTGCATTGGAGGGGCATTTACACCTATCTTCTTATCATTAACCCTATACACACTTCCATCCCTCTCACGGCAAATTTGGGACGTCCTAAGATCTAGTGTTGCAACAAATCTATACTCCTCTATGCCATAATCCTTGTAAGCCTGAAAGTGCGCCTCATTGTGGATGTATGATGATTCGGTTCTTACAAGTCTTCTAGCTTTATTTCTACCTGATAGGAACTGTTCGTTAATTGAGTCGGTCATTTCCTTCTCTGTCTTGCCTGTAAGGGCTCCTATCATGAACTCCTCTTTTAGTGCATCGGCCACCTTCTGAGTATTGTTCCATACTCTTTCGGAATAGTTCTGTCCTGACCATTTCTTTTTCAGAATGGTTTCAAGAGCGCTTTCATCAATAGGCCCTGTCTGAAGATCTAGACCGCTCATTCTTGCAGCTTCATATACCGCATGGTGATAACTGCTTTCATAGACCTTTCGCATTGTCTTGTCTATTGCATCTCTTTCCTTGGATGCAACCGCATTGATTAGCCTGTTTATTGACTTATCAATATCATCAAGCCTCTTCATACGATTCTTATATGCTGGGGCTTCCAATTCTGCTAGTGCCTCTCTTTTTTGGGCACCTGTCTTATTCTTGTATGCTTCAAGCAGTTTTTCGAAATTTCTGCTGTCAGCCTCTGAAAGAAGATTAATAGCCTCGTCTCTTGTCAGATGATGCTTTGAAGCGAATCTATTGAAAATCCCTTCAATCTGTTTGGCAGTGTAGACTGCAGCCTTGCTATAGATAACACTCAACTCTTTGGCGCAGTCCTCGGCCAACTGCATATCCTTGTACATGTTCCTTGCTTCTCGCATCTCCCAGTACTTTATGTTTTTAATGTTAGTCATAATAGAACACTATCATTCCTTGCCTTTGTCATCGTTGTTATCATCTTCCTCATGATCATCTGTTTCTTCTTCATCTTCTGGAGGAGTATTCTGATTTTCGGTATCAAATAACTGCTTCTGTGCCTCAAGTGCTTCCTGCTGTTCTTTCTTGACTTCTTTCATTTCATCATCAACATTTGAAACAAAGTCAAGCAGTGCAAGGAGTGTCTTGGTTGATACAACACCTTTAAGGTTTGTAATAATCTGTGATAATTCAAGACGGTTCTGTGGGAGTCCTCTTGTAAATACAGGCTCAATCATTGACTGATCAGCAGCAATTGCCTTTAGATTGAGATAAGTGCAGAACATTCTTATACGCTTCTTAAGCCCTTTCTTGTAATATCTCTCTTTTGTCTTTGTGAGGGTCTCAAGTGCTAAAAGCTTATATTGAATGGCAATTCCTGAACTGTTGCCAGCAAAGTTTTCATCTGTCAGATTAGGAACATGAGAAAGTGAATAGATATCTTCCTTTATTGAGCGCTTGAGTGTTTCCACTGCATTCTCGTCAAATGTTCTTGTTAAATATTCAGAGCGTGCATCATTAGGAAGTTCCATAACTCCATTCTTTCTAATATCATGAAGCGCCTTTGTTGCTTCTTCATCGGTATCACCTAAAAGAGCGCCATAGATAACAAGCACCGCATCAATGAACTGCTCCTTATCGTTGATTCTGTCAGAGCATAACGTATTGTATGCATCAATAAGAGAAATCTGCTGTTCATAGTCTCCAATGCA
>ERZ1026856.851-NODE-851-length-16979-cov-13.317183_pt1 | contig 16979 bp, 18 predicted proteins | sample MGYA00380158_ERZ1026856 | MGnify/ENA primary metagenome ERZ1026856 (study PRJEB33269, sample SAMEA4719794) | human gut metagenome | biome: human-associated habitat; feature: organic feature; material: feces | place: Cameroon | collected 2013-10 ...
TAACGGACGGATGTTCCTTTTTGCAGGTGATCCCGCACCAGGGTAGAAGAAATTTCCACATGAAGGGACGGCATGAAACGGATATCTGCGCGGTAACGGGACGCGAGGGATTTTGCCTGCAGTATCAGCGCAGAATCTTCCCTGCCCTGTCGGACGGAGGCTGCCGTAATGCACTGGGTAAAAATCTGCTCCGGATTTTTCCAGAATTCCATCTGGAACAGCGTGTCTGCACCGACAATATAATAAAGCTCGTCCTCCGGATACTGCGCATGCAGCCGTGTAATCGTTTCGCAGGTATAGGAATTGCCTTCTCTTACAATTTCCATGTCGGAAACGCAAAAATATGGGTTGTCCGCTATGGCCAGCTGTACCATTTGAAAACGAATTTCTCCAGGCAGGATCTCCTCCTGACGCTTCATATAGGAACAGCCGCTTGGAATGAACAGAACCTGATCCAGCCCATAAAAGCACCTCGCCTGCTCTGCAAGCAACAGGTGCCCGTTATGGATCGGATTGAAGGTACCGCCTAAAATACCGATTTTACGCATAGGCTACCGCCTTTATTCATGGGAAAAATAACTGTTACAGGGGAAGTTCGATTTTCTTGTGGTCTTTGCTCTCTTTGTAGAGAACGATTTTCTTGCCGATGACCTGAACGACGGTAGAGTGTGTGCGCTCTGCTACAATAGCTGCGATTTCTCTGGGATCGTCGAAACAGTTCTTCAGGACAGAAATTTTAATCAGCTCTCTGGTATTGAACGCTTCTGCAATTGCTGCCGTGCATTCCGGGGTCAGGCTGGATTTGCCGATCTGAAAAATCGGTTCCAGGCTGCTTGCGAGCTTCATCAGATATGCTCTCTGCTTACTTTTTAATTCCTTCATGGGAGTCCTCTCTTACTTATAATAATCAAAGGATAAGCCGTACATCCGAACCGTATCGCCTTCCTGGATGCCGAGCTCTTCCAGCTTGTCCAGAATGCCGGCATCTTTTAAAAATCCCTGGAAGAACGCAAATCCCTTTTCGGATTCGAGGTTGGTATAGCCCAGCATTTTTTCGATGCGGGGACCTTCTACGACATATTCCTGCTCGAGTTCGTCGTAGGAAACGGTATAAGGTTCATCAGAAACCGCAAGGGCCATTTCCGGGAAATATTCCTGCTCAAATACGGTCGGCTTTTCATCAAGGCCGTCCAGCATCTGACGGACATGATAAAGCAGCTCGTTGACGCCCTTGCCGCTGACTGCGGAAATCGGGAATACTTCGATGCCCTTGGGACCAAATTCTCTGCGCAGCTGTTCGACCGGGGATTCTTCGAGATCGTAGATTGCGTCGGTTTTGTTGGCTGCGATCACCTGGGGCTTTCTGGAAAGCTCCTCACTGTAATTGGCAAGCTCTGCGTTGATCGCATAGATGTCCGTGATCGGATCGCGTCCTTCTGTTCCGGCCGCATCGACAACGTGGATGAGCACCTTGGTACGCTCGATATGGCGTAAAAATTCATGGCCGAGACCGACGCCTTCGGAAGCACCCTCGATCAGTCCCGGGATGTCTGCGATGACAAAGCTCTTCATATCCGGCAGATCGACAACTCCGAGGTGCGGATTTAAGGTTGTAAAATGATAATTTGCGATTTTCGGTCTTGCGTTGCTGACACGGGATAACAGGGTGGATTTTCCAACGTTCGGAAATCCAACCAGTCCAACGTCTGCAATGACTTTTAATTCAAGCGTCAGCTCAAGCTCCTGTGCCGGCTGACCGGGCTGCGCATATTTCGGTGCCTGCATCGTGCTGGTCGCATAATGCTGGTTGCCGTTTCCGCCGCGTCCGCCCTTTAATAAAACGACTTTACGGTTGTCGCCGGACATATCGGCGATGACCTTGCCGGAATTGAATTCTTTGATAACAGTTCCTTCCGGAACCTTGATATAGATATCGTCGCCGTCCTTGCCGCGGCAGTTTTTCTTACCGCCTTCCTGGCCGTCTCCGGCTTTATATTTTCCAACATGTCTGAAATCGGTCAGGGTATTTAAGCCTTCGTCCACGATAAAAATGACGTCGCCGCCGTGGCCGCCGTCGCCGCCGTCCGGACCGCCTGCCGGAACATATTTTTCACGACGGAAGGAAACGTGGCCGTCGCCGCCCTTGCCGCTTCTGACATATATTTTTGCTCTGTCTGCAAACATACTCTGATTCTCCAAATGATATAATGAAACACCTGCCCAGCAGGATTTTCATGTCTGCGGTTTGTCGCAAAAGCAACTTCTTTCCATATTCGATAAAAAGACCCCAAACGTGCGTCTGGGGCCTTTTTGGAAATGCGGCCCGCCCATCTGTGCGTCCGCTTATGGTTCCTTGATAATACTTACTGTTCTACGGGATATACGGAAGCCTGTTTCTTGTCTCTTCCCTTTCTCTCGAACTTCAGTACGCCATCTACCTTAGCAAATAATGTGTCATCGCCGCCGATGCCAACATTGATGCCGGGATGAATCTTGGTTCCGCGCTGTCTGTAAAGAATGTTGCCAGCCTTTACAAACTGTCCGTCCGCTCTCTTTGCACCAAGGCGCTTGGATTCGGAATCTCTGCCGTTCTTGGTAGAGCCGACACCCTTCTTATGAGCAAAAAACTGAAGGTTCATATTGAACATTTGTTTACACCTCCTCGAATTTCAGCCTCAGGAATTTTTTCCCGTACTGTTTTTCAATGCCTGTCAGACCAAGGACCATGGTATCAAGCAAAAGTTTTGCCCGGTCGCTGACCTGGGATTCGAATACTACATCAACCAGGCCTGCCTCGTCGTTTGTCACTACATTCATTGTATCGTCCGTATAACTTTCGATCGCATTGAGCGTATTGAAAACGAGTACGGAAACCGCCGCACAGATAATATCTGAACCGGCATCCGCATAACCGGCATGCCCGATGCAGTTAAACCCCTGATAGGAATCCTTTGTCTTTCGAATTAGAATCGTCGTCATAAAACATACCGCCGCAAAATCTGATGATTAAGCGTTGATTTTCTCGATTTTCACCTGAGTGTATGCTTGTCTGTGACCATTCTTCTTGTGGTAACCGGTCTTTCTCTTATACTTGTAAACGATGACCTTCTTGCCTCTGCCTTCGCCTACTACGGTAGCGGTTACGGTTGCACCTGCTACGTCAGCGCCGACCTTTAAGCCGTCATTGCTTACTGCGATTACCTGATCAAATGTTACAGTTTCACCGGCTGCTGCGCCAAGCTTCTCAACCTTCAGAACATCGCCCTCAGCTACCTTGTACTGTTTGCCACCTGTTGCAATAATTGCGTACATCTGGGACACCTCCTGTCAAGCGTTAAAATAATTAACGTTACTCGCTAACTTTGGTGGCGCTGTTACAGCGCACTTATACCTCGTTACGCGGCATACTTCAGTATAATAGCATTCCACCTAAATGCTGTCAAGTATTTTATCTTGATTTTCTTAATTTTTTTCTTAAAAACGTTCAGGACTTCTGATACCGTCTGCGCGCAGCTGCGAAACAGATTCTGCAGCTTATAAGATATCCAGCAGTCTCTGGAAATATTCCGGCAGCGGTGCACTGGTTTCGATATACGCTCCTGTCCGCGGATGGACAAAGCCGAGAATCATCGCGTGCAGTGTCTGCCCTTCGAGCTTTGGAAACGGGCATTTTTTCGGACCATAAACACTGTCTCCCAAAAGCGGATGCCCGATTGACGCCATGTGGACACGGATCTGATGGGTGCGCCCGGTCTCCAAGCGGCATTCGATATAGGTAAAGCGTTCAAAACGCTCCAGGACGGTATAATGGGTGACGGCGCGTTTGCCATGCACATGGTTAACCGCCATTTTTTTGCGGTCGGCATTGTCCCTGCCAATCGGCGCATCGATGATGCCCTCGTCGTCGGTCAGCACGCCGTGTACAATCGCCCGGTAGCGACGGGTGATCGTGTGGTCTGCAAACTGCACGGCAAGCGCCTGATGGGCGGCGTCATTTTTACAGACGATAACGGAACCGGTCGTATCCTTATCGATTCTGTGGACGATTCCGGGGCGCAGCACGCCGTTGATGCCGGAAAGCTGTCCCTTGCAGTGATACAGCACGGCGTTGACGAGGGTGTGGCTGTAATGTCCGGCTGCTGGGTGGACGACCATATCCTTTGGCTTGTTGACAACCAAAACGTCGCTGTCCTCATAGAGAATGTCCAGCGGGATGTCTTCCGGCTCAATATCCGGCTCCTGCGCTTTGGGCAACAGGAAAGATAAGTCATCCCCTGCCTTGACTTGACAGCTTGCTTTGACGGGCAAGCCGTTGATGCAGACGCGCCCTTCCTTGATCATTTTCTGGATAAAAGAACGAGATAAAGAGTCGATCAGCGCTGCAATGCACTTATCGACTCTTTCTTCTTCCTGTTCTTCGGTAATTTGAAATCGAAATAAATCAGTTGTTTCCTGTATCGGGGTTTCCATTATGCTTCCTTTTTTGAGTCCGGTTTCCTGCGTTTTAAAAAGTCAAAGTCCTTTTCCTCGAAATGCCCGAAAAAGGCGAGACAAAGACCTGCCGCGCAGACAAACGTCACATAGATATCAGCTACGTTGAAGATCGGGAAGTCGATCAGGCTGATATAAATAAAATCCACGACATAATCCAGACGGATACGGTCGAGGAAGTTGCCGAGCGCTCCTGCCATCAAAACCGCCCCGAGGATATGGAGCATGGTATATTTCCGTGAAGCAGGCATGCGCCAGAGCGCATAGATGCAGGCGAGCAGAATCAGGCTCGTCATCAGTACGAAAAAGATTTTCTGATTTTGTAAAATGCCGAATGCAGCACCCCTGTTTTCCAGATAGCGAAGCTCCAAAGCGCCGGGAATCAGCGAAACCGGTGCCTGATCCTTTAAGCAAAGGACAGCAAGGTGTTTCGTGAACTGGTCAAACAAAACACCGATCATTGTGATCAGGAGATCTATAAAAAACATTTTTTTCGCAGAAAAATTCATATCAGTCCTCATCCTTAAAGTTCAGCTCTTCGATGGCAGCTGTCATCTCTTCATCGGTTACGGTATCGTCGATCCGTGCATGTCCGATCCGGTCTAACAGGACAAAACGGATTTTGCCGCCGCGCATCTTTTTATCGGACTTGGTCAGCGCTACGATTTTAGCAACATCCAGGTCATCTGCAGAGATCGGGAGGTAGAACGGAACGAACATATCGCGGATCTCGTAGTATTCTTCCATCTCGATGAGCTCTTTTTTCCAGGAAATATAGGCAGCAGCAACGCAGCCGAGGGCGACACATTCGCCATGCAGCATCTGAAAGCCGCTGTTTTTCTCGATTGCATGTCCGATCGTGTGTCCGAAGTTTAAGAGCGCGCGTTCGCCCTGTTCGGTCGGATCGTTTTCCACGACCTCTTTTTTGATCTCGCAGCTGCGCCTGATCATGGAAAGGAGCGTTTCCGGGTCGCGTTCGCAGATTTCATACATGTTAGAGATCAGCCATTCATAATATTTCGCATCTTTGATCAGACCGTGCTTCATGATTTCTGCAAAGCCGGAATAATACTGCCTCGCATCCAGCGTCTGCAGGGTGTCGAGGTTCATGTAAACCAGTCTCGGCATATGGAACGCACCGACCATATTTTTGTAGGAATCAAAATCCACGCCCGTCTTTCCGCCGATGCTCGAATCCACCTGGGCGAGCAGGGTTGTCGGGATCTGGATAAAATCGATGCCGCGCAGATAGGTTGCTGCAGCAAAGCCGGTCATATCGCCGACCACACCGCCGCCGAGTGCCGCAAGCATGTCCTTGCGGTCAAAATGATGCTCGATTAAAAAGGCGTATAAAGTCTGGATGTTGGCGAGGGTTTTATTCTCTTCGCCTGCCGGAAATTCAAACACTTCTACCTGTGCAAAGGCAGAGGAAAGCGCTTCCTTGACCTGCGCAGCATAAAGTGGGGCAACATTTGTGTCCGTAACGATGCAGATCTTACGCTCCGGTGCAGAAACCGAAAGTGCTGCGCCTGCAAGCTCTTCAAAGCCGATCGTCAGCACAATATCATAGCATGGCTTTCCTTCACAGGATACCGTCAGTTTTTCTTTCATGAAAACCTCCATTCTTTCGGAAAAAGTTTCCGGGCAAAACAGGGACAACCTGCCAGAATGGCAGGTTGTCCGCCTGAATAAATCCGATGATGCGCAGTCTTTGCGCTGATTGCATCAGACATCCCTGACATCTAATGCGCCGCCGATAATTTCCTGGGAATCACCGGAAATATCAACGCTTGCAGGGGTAATAATAAAAATAAAATGCGAAATCTTCTGTAAATGACCATCGATTGCGTAACAGGAACCAGACGCAAAATCGATAATTCTCTGTGCGATATCAATGTCAAGACCTTCCATATTGAGAACGACAGTGCGATTTTCCAGCAGTGTTTCGGTAATTTCCCTGGCATCTTCTACGCTGGTAGGCTTAATGACCTGTACGTTCATACCAGGTACGCCGGATCTGCGCGGTGCAGGACGCATGGGAGTTACTTTCTGAAGCGCTTTTCTTGGGCGTTCCTCTTCTTCGTAGGAATCAGCCTTCTGAATGCTCTTGATTTTGGGTTTCTTCTCTACCGGCGCTTCGTCATAATCATCATATTCATCATCATAGTATCCATCATCTTCATCGTCGCCTAATTTCATATATCCCAAAAATTTGTCCATCAATCCCATTTTCGAAACATTCTCCTTTTATTCCATATCGGCCACTGTCCGAGTACCGAATATCCCAGTACCGACTCTCACACAGGTGGAACCTTCTTCAATGGCTGTTTGGTAGTCGATGGTCATGCCCATCGATAAAACGTCCATAGAAACATTATCAACGCTTTCCTGTGCGATGTCAACAAATAATTTTTTCATCAGCTGAAAATAAACCCGGTTCTCTTCCGGCGTCTGCGTAAGCGGTGCAACCGTCATCAGTCCCCGGATATGGACATTTGGAAGAACTGCGATCTGCCGCACCAGTGCAAGGGTATCCTCCGGGCGGATGCCGAATTTGCTCTCTTCCCCGGCACAGTTGATTTCCAGCAAAATATCAGTCTGCGCGTCTTTCTTGACGCTTTCTTTGCTGATTTCCTCTGCAAGGCGCAGGGAATCGACGCTGTGGATCATTGTCACTTTTCCGATCAGGTATTTTACCTTATTGCGCTGCAGATGTCCGATCATATGCCAGCGGATGTCTTTTGGAAGCTGGTCGTATTTATCGCACAGCTCCTGCACTTTATTTTCCCCGAAATCACGGATCCCGGCGTCGTAGGCTTCCTGTAGAGCAGAAAGCGGTTTTGTCTTGCTGACTGCGACCAAAAGGATGTCATCGGAAGTTCTCCCGGATTTTTTCGCAGCTTCTGCGATATTGTTTTGTGTCTGTTTCAGATTTTGTGTAATCATGCTGTTCCTGCTCCATCCCTATCGTTCTGTTTTTGGTAAAGCGTCTGTATTTATTCATTGATCAGCTGATCTGCGTCCACGCTCGAAGCATCGAGCACGATATAATCGTAGGTGCTCAGACCGTAGGTGGTATTGGATTTGATCAGCGCGTATTCGTCGTTCTGCTTTAAAATCTGGATTTCCTTAAAGTCGGCGTAGCCCTTGTTGATATTGAACACACCGGTCAGGGATGCTGTCAGGGATACCGTATAGCTTTCCGTTGATTCCGGTTTGATCAAATGGTCGCCGACGCGCAGGGAGGAATCGTCCAGATAGTAATCCTCATCATTTTCCTGATAAATCTGTGTCGCAACAAATTCCGTCGTCAGGGAGCCGTTTTCTCCCGCCGTTTCACGCAGGACGCCGGTTGCGCCGCTGCTTCCGCCCTTTGTGATATAATCCTTCGGGATCAGGAAAAATTCCTGCGTCGTGATCGCGGAAAGCGGAACCTTTAAACCGCTCTCGGAGTCAGACATAATTTCCACGTCAAGAAAACGGTCGGTTGCAAAGGTAATCATGGAATTATTTAATTCCAGCACAGCCAGGACATTTCCCTCGCCGCCGCTGTCGATGATGGAAACCTGTCCCCAGGATTCATACTGGTTTTTGAGAAAACGGACTTTGACGTACTGCTCGTTCTCTAACTGCGCCGCTGTCGTGCGGTCGACCTGAATTACGATTCTCCAATTTTCGCTGGTGGAAAGTCGGTAGAGCGGATCGGAAGCAGAGGTCAGCTCGTTGCTGATCAGCTGCGTTTTTTCGTAGTTGTCTTTTTGAAAGTCGGCGTCGGTCAAATCGGAGGGTGCTTTGTCTTCATAACCGTCGATCGAATAGGTGATAATGCCGGATTCCGGCGCATAACAGAGATTGACCGGCTGCGTACCCGCTGCATTGTTGATGACCTCGAGATTTTCCAGTACGTTAATGTTGGCGAGTTTTAAAACAGTACCTTCCAGCTCATATTTGAAGTTGTAGACGCTGTTGAACTCATGCGGGGAAAAATTCGCGCAGAAGCCGGAAATGCTGGTGCGCAGCTCGCGCATATCGCTTTCCGACAGGGAAGTGTTGTCCGCGTTCTGCTCGTCCAGGATTTCCTTGATCTGACCGCTCTCATCTACGGTGCAGACGAGCTGATTGGCACCGACACGCTCGCCTTCGCGGGCATAATAGTTGATATAGCCGTTGTAGGAGCCTGTCACAACCGTTTCGTCGCGCAGGGCGATGGCCGTATAAATATTATCTACAGACAGTGTGCCCTCCTGTACGCGGTAGGCAACGACCTTCTGATCCCGGAGCAGATAACTCCCGACGCAGATAATGATATAAACAAAAATCAGGAAAAAGATAAACGTCCCGAGATTGATATTGAAGGGTTTGCGGTACTGTCTGATATTTCCGTTATTCTGTCTTGTTGCCAAATAAAAAACCTCCGGCTTTTTCCAAAAATAAGCCCCGGCAGAGTTCCTCCGGGGCTTTTTCTTCAGAGCAGTCCAGCTTCCGGCTGTCGGTAAGCTGAGATCTCCTGTTTCAATAAACTCTTTTATCAGATGGATACGATGATCTTGGACTTTAAGCTGTCGTCCAGTTCGGATTCATTCTGGGAAACGCTGAGTACGAAATCCACGCCAAACTTTTCGCTCATCTCATCCAGCTTTGCAACAACGCCTGCAATGTTCTGACCTTCCAGGTTTGCAATTTTCAAAAAGCTGTCAAAATACATCTGCTCGAGGTCGTGATCCTGAGAGATGATGCCGCTGACGAATCCGAGAAATGCGTCACTGGAATCGATCATGTAGTCAGGAACTACGATCAGACGGATTTTGTTATTTAATTCATACATGTGTTTGGGACTCTTGTCCAGATATACGATGCTGCCGTGCGCATCCTTTATCTCATTATTCACTTTGTCCAGAAGAAATTTTGTTTTACCCTTGCCCTTTTCGCCTACGATTAACTGAACCATTGCAATCCCTCCTAAAGTAGATTCCCCTGTATATGTAAACATTACACATATTACATATAGGATATGTCTTATTATAGTGGATTTCGCCCAAAAATACAACCTTTATTTTCACTTCTGTTTACGGTTCACTCACAGCTTCCCGGATGAACTGTGTAAGGTTTGGAACGCCCGACGCAACCCGATTAAGAAGTCGCCTGCTCCAGCAGGGCGTTCATCTCCGTATACAGGATTCCGCGCTCTGCCGACTTTAAAATCACTGCAATATAAGGATTCCCGGAGGTGTCGCGGGCAAGTAAAATCAGGCAGTTTCCGGCAGCACTTGTGGTGCCGGTCTTGCCGCCGATTACCGTAACCCTGTCCGGCGCTGCGACATCGCCCGCCAGGTACTGATTGGTGTTTTTGACGGAAAGCGTTTTTTCGTTGCCGTTTTTATCTGTATAGACGGTATCATAGCTCGTCATGCTGATGATTTCATTGACCGTGTCGTATTTGAGCGCCTCATTGAAAATCAGGTACATGTCGTACGCCGTGACATAATGGTTCTCTGCATTTAGTCCGTGCGGGTTTACGAAATGGCTGTTGGTTGCACCAATCGCCTGTGCCTCTTCGTTCATCATATCCGCAAAGCCCTCTACGGAACCGCCGATATGTTCTGCAATTGCAACGGCGGCATCATTGGCGGATTTGATCAAAAGCGCATGGAGCGCCTGGTTTAACGTCAGTTTGTCACCCTCTGCAAGGCCGCAGACAACCGCTCCGCTTTCGAGGTTTCCCATATTGGAGCTGACCGTGATCACATCGTCCGGGTTGCCGTATTTGAGTGCGACAACCGCTGTCATCAGCTTGGTAAGGCTCGCGGGAGCCAGCCGTTCATGAATGTTTTTGGCATAAAGAACGGTGCGGGAATTTAAATCAAAAAGGCCGGCCGATGTGGCATCCGTCATATCAACAGCGGAATTGTCCGTATTGATATCTCCGTTCACAACACAAAGGCCGGATGCAAAAGCGTCTGCCGTCTCAAAACCGGTATCGCCGGAAATCCGAAACGCAGAAACCTTATAATCCGGATTATAGGAAAAGGCAATTGCCTCATCGCTGCAGCCGGTCGCACCAAAGCAGACAGCAAGCGCTGTCAGCAGTGCAAGACATTTATTTGTACATTTCACGCCAGTCTAAATCTCCTCTGTCCAGGGACTTGATCAACAGTTCTGATGTCGCCAGATTGGTAGCAACCGGGATGTTGTGCATATCGCACAGACGCAGGATGTTGTTTACCGTAGGCTCATGCATCTTCGGAGTCATCGGATCACGCAGGAAAATGACAAGGTCAATTTCGTTATGCTCGATCTGTGCGCAGATCTGTTGTTCGCCTCCAAGATGTCCTGCCAGATATTTATGGACATTCAGATTGGTAACTTCTTCGATCAGACGACCGGTGGTACCTGTTGCATACAGACTGTTCCGGCTTAAAATGCCTCTGTACGCAATGCAGAAGTTCTGCATCAGTTTTTTCTTTGCATCATGTGCAATTAACGCAATGTTCATGTTGCCTTCTCTCCCATACTATAAATTATACAGGTTTTTTCGCTGAAACCCGACATTTAAGACGAAGCCGATTCCTATATACATACTGACTAGCGAACTCAGCCCATAACTGACAAACGGAAGCGGTAATCCTGTATTTGGCATCATCATGGTAGCGACTGCAATATTCATAAAGCCCTGGATTCCAATCAGTGCACCCATTCCGGCGGCGATAACCATTCCGGCGGTATCCTTTGCGACCCGCGCGATGGACACACAGCGCATCGCAATCAGGATCAGCAGCAAAATAACCACTGCAGAACCGATAAATCCAAGCTCCTCCCCGATAACAGCAAAGATAAAGTCCGTCTGGGATTCCGGAAGAAAATTGCCATTTTTGACGGATGCGATATCCGTATTGTTAAGTCCTTTTCCCCAAAGCTGTCCGGATCCGATCGCGATGACGGAGTTTAACTGCTGATAAGCTTCTGTATCCGCATAGGTCGCCGGGTCAAAAAATGCCATAATACGATCCCGCTGATAATCCTTTATCAGCGTCTGTCCCTCCTGCATGACAATGGACAGAAAAACAAGAACGGACGGAACCGCTACTGCGAGAACGCCCCCGATGATCTTCCAACTCAAGCCGCCGACAAACATCAGGACACAGAATAAAACAGACACCAGAATCGTTGTGGAAAGGTTGGGCTGTTTATAAATCAGGATCAAAGGCGGGATGATAAAGAGGACTGCAAGCAACAGTACCCGCATCGTATTAAATCGTTCTCTATACTTCATAATAAACTGTGCATAGAATAAAATCAACAAAATTTTTGCAGTTTCTGACGGCTGAAGGTCAAAAAAGCCCAAATCGAGCCAGCGCGCCGCACCGTTTGCCGACCTTCCGAAAAAATGAACCAGAACGAGGGTAACGATCACGAACAGGTATCCGATCCATGCCAGCTTCAACAGTCTGGAATAGTCCAAAAAGGCGATTGCCAGCATGGCAATCAGACCGACTGCCATGCCGAGAATCTGTTTGCTCTGTACACTTTGCTTGGCACTTCCGATCGCGAGGATGCCGATAACATTTAAGGCAACCACCAAAAGCACCAGAAGAAAATCAAAATTCTTTAGTTTGTATCTCCGAAACATATTGCTCCTTTAGCTGATTTTATGGAGATCCAGAATCGGGATGTTGGCGTAGATGGAAGGGTTCTTCGCCCCCTTGCCCCGCGTCGGCGCTTTGCTGATCTGAATTTCCATATTGTTTGTGTCAATTTTCATATAGCGTGATATGACTTCTGCGATATCTTTTTTGATCATCTCCAGAATTTCGGGCGAGCAGTTGACACGGTCGGAAATCAGCAGGATTTTCAACCTGTCCTTTGCAACCTCGCGGGAGGGTTTTCTGCGGAAAAGATTAGACAGTTTCATACGCGTCCCTCCTGACTTTTATGAAAAATACCGGTGACCTTCGTCCAGAATGAAAAAGTCGGTTCCGGAAACAGGTACGGGGTCTCCTGCCCTAAAATCCGCTGGCAGATATTCCGGTAGGCGCGTCCCGCCAGGGTGTGGTTGCCGACGAGCGGTTCGCCCTGATTGGTTGCGATGACCACGTTTTCATCGTCCGGCACGACGCCGATGAGCGGGATGGAAAGGATGTCCACCACATCGTCTACGCTCATCATATCCCCGCGCCTGACCATTTCGTAGCGCATCCGGTTAATGACCAGATCGATGCGCTCAAAACCGGACGCCTCCAAAAGACCGATGATGCGGTCCGCGTCGCGGATGGCGGAAACCTCCGGCGTTGTGACGACGAGCGCCCGATCCGCACCGGCGATGGCATTTTTAAATCCCTGCTCGATGCCTGCGGGGCAGTCCAACAAAATGTAATCAAACTGCTCTTTTAAGTGTTCCACCAGCTTTTTCATCTGGCTTTCGTTGACAGCACTTTTATCTCTTGTCTGCGCGGTTGGCAAAAGGTACAGACCGGGATAACGTTTGTCGCGAATCAGCGCCTGCTTGACGCGGCAGCTTCCTTCCACGACGTCTACAAGATTGTATACAATCCGGTTTTCCAACCCCATGACGACATCCAGGTTCCGCAGACCGATATCGGTATCGATCAATACAACCTTTCTTCCAGCCGCCGCCAGACCGGTTCCGACGTTTGCGGTCGTCGTTGTTTTTCCGACACCGCCTTTTCCTGAGGTAACGACAATGACTTCACCCATGGCATACGATCCTCCGATCATGAAATATTGGCGTTCCCTGAACAGGCTGCACTAAACAGGCAGTTCATTCAGTAATTCTTTGGTAATGGACTGCATTTGTATTTCACCGTTTCGGACGCATGCCATCTGCGGCTGCCCCTTGCGGAGTCTTCCCGCCCATAAGCGGCTTTCCTTTGTTTTATATTTGAAATCTCCGATTTTTAATTTCTGCGGAGTCATTTCAAGCGCTGCAATAAAGTGATGGTCCCTGCCGTCGCCGCCCGCATAGGCGTTTCCGGCAAGCCTTCCCAGAACGATAATGTCCTTTGTGGAAATGATGCTGCAGCCTTCTTCCACGCTGCCTAAAATGACGATGCTGCCCTCGGTTTCAAGAATCTGCCCGTCTTTTAAGCTGCCGCGGTAAAACTGTCCGTCGTCCCCGCTCGCAGATTTCTGCGCAAAATACCGCGCCGCTTCCGCTGCGTTGGAAAACTGGTTCTGGAGCCCGGCATCTTTTCCGATGACACAGAGCACCTGCAGACGGCTGGATGAGGTGATCGTGTCCACGAGGATATTTTCCTCCTCCTGCGTAAGTGTCCTGCCTTCAAAGGACACCGCGACCTGCATATCCCCGAAAAAACGGGCTGAGTCGCGGAATTTCTGTGCAAGATCCAGACAGAGCTGCTCAAATTCCAGCGTATCATCCAGATAGATTGCGATGCCGTCTTTATAGCTTTTGAGAATTACGGTGTTTTTCATGGTCAGTCTCCTCCCCCAACGACAGTTTCCAGGGAAAGTGCAGTCTGGCTGTCAGTCAGGGCTCCGTTTTCGTCCAGGTCAAAATACACGGTCATCAGCTGCTTGGAAAGCTGGCAGGCGTAGTCGGAGGAATAACCGTTTGCGATACGGATCGCCATAGCGACCTCCGGATTGTCGTAAGGCGCGTAGCCGACGAACAGACCGTGGTTTGGACGGGACTTATCTTCTTCGGCGGTACCGGTCTTGCCGGCAACCTCAACGCCGAAATCCTGATAGTATTTCTTGTTCTGGACAACGCCGCGCATGCCCTGATGGATTGCATCCCAGTAGGACTGGGGCATATCGATCGTGTTGCGGACGTTTGCCGAATAATTGACAAGCAGGTTGCCAGAGGTGTCCGTCACCTTATCTAAAAGTGTCAGGTCATAGCAGGTACCGCTGTTTGCAACGGCCGTCACATAACGGGCAAGACCGACGGTGGTGAAGTTGTTGGTACCCTGTCCGATTGCGGATACAACAGACAGCGCGTCGGAAATCTGCGGTTCGGATTCTTCGATTTCAATGCCGGATTTTTCGTTCAATCCGTACATATCCGCATATTTGGCGAGCTTTTCATTACCGAGATCCTGATCGTATTTATCGCCGTTTAAGCCGAGCTGATAGCCGACCTCGTAGAAAAAGACGTTACAGGAGTTCGTGATCGCTTCGGATACATTTAAGCTGCCGTGACCGCTTCTCTTCCAGCATCGGGGCTGATAATCGGAGAAACGGGTGAAAATTCCCGGACACTCGATTCTTGTCGTCAAATCAATCACATGTTCCATCAAAGCCGCCGTAGAAGATACCATCTTAAAGGTGGAACCGGGTGCCGTACGCATCTGGGTCGCATAGTTCCACATCGGGCGGGAAAGATCCTCGCCGCTGGAAATCCGCGCATAATATTCTGCGTCGATGCCATTTGCCAGCCGGTTGTTATCATAGCTGGGGTAGCTGACGAGCGCACGCACCTCTCCGGTGTTGACATCTGTTAAAACGCAGGATGCAGAATAAGGATCAAGAGCAAGCTGCGCAGGAGTGATTTCAAGGTTTTTGATCAGGTTGACCATAAAGCTAAAAGCGGAAACACTGCCGGATTTTAATTCGGCGATTTGGTTTTCCGTCGGGTTGATGACGTCCTGTTCGATCAGGATGATGCAGACCTGGGTACCGGTAATCCGGTTCTGCTCGATCATGTACGGAATCAGTTTCTTTAAGAAAGTCTGGCTGTCCAGCTCTTCTAAGATGTAGGAAACCAGCTGCTGATAGACCTCCGCGGAATCGGAATATTTTCCCTCCAGAGGAAGCTGTGTCACGTCGATCCAGTTTTTGGAGATCGCGTATTCCAGATATTCCCGGATGCTGATCGTCTCATTGGTCGTCCAGTCGATGTAGGTCTGATCGGTTTTGTCTACGCCGGATAAAATATTGTTCTCCGGCAGCAGGTTGTTGATGATATAGCTTTCATATGCCTTATATTCTGCAGGAAGGCTCTGATAAGCGGTCGTTCCGGACAAAAGCTCGTCGGAGAGCCAGGAAAAGACCTCATCGCGCCGGGACAAAATCGTCTGATAGACGCTGTACTGGGTTTCTCCTTCGACGGCAGCTTCCATTTTGGAAAGCTCGATCACGTTATTTTTAAATAACGCGCTGTATACATTATCGATCGGAATTTTTAGGTTTGCGCTGGAAACGTCGGTGGAATCATAGTTTTTGACGTTGATGATTTTATCCACCAGAATACCGGCAACGAATTTTTCCAGGATATTATAGGCGTCCGCCTGGAGCTTGCTGTCGATCGTCAGGTAAACATCGTTTCCGGCAGTCGCGTCCACATGGTCGAGCACTTCTACTTCCCGACCCATCCGGTCAACAAAGACCGTCTCATAGCCCTTTGTTCCCTGCAGATACTCTTCCATGACCTTTTCGATGCCAGCCTTGCCGACAATATCCGTCAGCTCGTATTCTTTGACATCCGGCGCGCTCTTGACGCCGTCCATGCCTTCTTTACTGTTTAATGCGGCCAGCTCGTCCGTCGAAATTTTGCCGGTGTAGCCGAGAATCTGGGAATAATACGGTCCGTCCTTATATTTGCGGATTGTGTCCTCTGCAACGGAAATGCCCTCCAGCTCGTCCTGGTTTTCTGCAATTGCGGCAACGGTTTCTTCCGAAACGTCGGTCGCGATTGTAACCGGGATATATTTCTGATATCCGGTGGTTCCCATCGTATACCGGATCGAGATGATGTCGAGCAGTTCTTTTTGGGTATATCCCTCTCCGACTGCAAAGCTGTTTTTATCGTTCGGATCAGTCAGTCCACCGATCGCGTACCGTTTGGAGCCTGCGAGATATTCGATAATATCCTGCGCGGTTGCATTTTTCTGGCGTTCTTCCAGATCGGAAATCTGGGTGACGCCGTAAACGTCAGCGATAAAACGCAGTCTTCTCGAGCCAGTCACGCTGTAGGCAAATTCGCCGTCGTCATCGATATAAATATTGAAATCGCAGCTGATGCTGTCGCCGTTTTCGTCCAGAATATGAAGGACTTTTTGGAGGATACCGTTGATTGTGGTGTTTTTGCCGCTGGATTCATAGACATCCTCGATCGTGACAGAGCTGGAAAGTTCGTTGTAGGCGAGCGCAACGCCGTTTACGTCGTAAATATTGCCTCGCGTGCTTGCAATCGAACGCTCTTTTTTGATTTTCAGTTCAAATTCCTTCTGCTTGTCCTCGCCCTGTACGATCTGCAGCGTAAAAATGCGCTGGAGCAAAAGGAGTGCCATCACAACAAACACGATGTACAAAAAAAACGTTCTGGAACTGATAAAATTGATCAGAAATCTCTGAATTTTTTTCAACAATTATTCTGTACTCCCTCGATCCGCACGCCAGAGCCATTTGTGCAGCAGCAAAAGCAGCGGATAAAAAATGAATGCAACAACGATGGTGTAAACTGCTTCCGGTAAAATGATATGTAACAGATAGTAACCGATGTCAAGGCG
>ERZ1026856.853-NODE-853-length-16956-cov-17.555529_pt1 | contig 16956 bp, 12 predicted proteins | sample MGYA00380158_ERZ1026856 | MGnify/ENA primary metagenome ERZ1026856 (study PRJEB33269, sample SAMEA4719794) | human gut metagenome | biome: human-associated habitat; feature: organic feature; material: feces | place: Cameroon | collected 2013-10 ...
ATTTCTTTTCCAGTACGGAAATCACCCGTTCCCGCTCACTGTATAATTCATCCGGATGATCGGAATGCTTATTGCCAGAAATACTGGTCAGAAGTTTTCTTTCTTCAAACGGTATTTCGCTGAACTGAATTTTAAAAACATACGGAATATTTTTTTTAAAAAACCGCTTTTCATCCACTAAGTCCATATTCCAGGTCATGATATACGGATAGTAATTCAGCAGCTTGTAAATATTCTTCTTATCATGCATCGGATTGACAATCGGAGGCTCTGCATTGCAATACACGGCTTTATGTTCCCATTTATGATCAATCAGTTTTTTCAGCCACCTGTCATTTCGTTCAAAAAAGAGAAAATAATCCACCTTTTCCAGCTCAATAAACAAATCTACCGTATGTAACTGATCTCCACGCCGTTCAAATTCCTTTTGCATTTTCAACAAAGGTGTCAGCCGTTCATCATAATTGATCGACGGGTCCACTTCTCCAAATATTTTATCCTGTAAAAAGGTATCATTCCACGGTATGATTGCTATATTCATCTGCTATCCTCTGTTACTTTGTAAACTGCTTTCCGTTTACATTGATTCCGTTATTGATAATACACAATGTATCATACTGTTGTCCATTGCTCTCTTTTACAATTCTTGCGCAATTAACAACCTGGGATAATCCAGCCACAAGTCCGTCACAAGATGCTAACGCATACATATCCCTAAACACTTCATATCCAAGGCGATAATGATGTTGCGGACGATCTGACTGACTGAATGCAACAGAGGTATTTCCTTCGCCCCTGTAAACATCTCGAAAACAAAATACCTGCCCTGGAAATTCTGCTTCAAACCGTTCCACCGCGCTTTTTTCATCTGTTGCCAGAAAAATTTTCTGAAATGTATTTTCTTTCAAACATTTTTTTACCTGCTCTATCGTCTGATCAAGCTGAACAGCAACCGGATGATTCTGATATCCTGCTTTATAATCTGTTCCGCGAAAATGTACTCCCAGAACTTTGCTACCGTCAAAAATATTTTTAAGATCCGCTTGAATCGAGATTTTCGTTTTCTCATTCAACCGGATATATCTGTGATACATTTCTGCCAGTTTCGTCTGATACTCCGATGTCATTTCATAAGTGTCCCGCTTATATTCCCGCTCAATGATCACTCCCTGTGCAGATTTGGATTCTGTTACGTAACTGTCAGACAGGATGTCCTGCTTTGTCAGATCATACGGCTGCCTAAAATAATATTCAAATGCATTTTCTGTTCCATCAACCGGTTCTTTTTCGGAATATAAAAACTGTTTTCCCCATTCCACATACGGAACCAGTCCAAATTTCTCTGCAAATACCATTTTGGCTAACATTGCACGAAACTCTGCGAAAAATCCCCATCCTTTTCCGTTTTCACGAATCAGTAAAATTTTTTTATCCGGGACACCGATTCCATTTTGTTTAAATTCCAGCAAAAGTGGATTCATTTCCCGTTCCAGAAAGAAGTCCATATACGGCTCATCGCCAAAATGTTTTGCCGCCTTCAGCACATAATGTATGCTCTTTTTCCATTTGCTTTCGCCCATTCGTTTAATACTCCCTGCTCATTTTATACCGCAGTGTTTCTGTCAGCTTTTCCAGAATCAGTCTGCAGTTTTTGAAGGAAAATTCACACACAGAAAAGGTTTGTACAATCGCTTTGAGCGATTTGCTCCGGATCATCCACTGGTATAAAAGTTTCTTACATTCTTCTTCCAGCTCCTTCTGAGAATAAATTTTCATTTTCCCATTCTGCTGAAGAAATAATGGAATCAACTTCGCTGCCTGCCGGTAATCTTCTTCTGTCGCATCTTTGAGTTCTTTTGCCCAAGTTTCCAGTGCTTTTCGCTGGCTTTCACCCAAAGAAACCTCCAACCAGCTTATCTGCATATCCCGTACTCTGGCTGCATTATTCGCCTGTTCTCCGCCTTTTTTACTGGAAACCTGTTTTTTATGAACCCGGTAATCCAGAAGGATGTCCGGCGTCACTCCGATTCCGAATTTTCTTGCAACTCTCGCCGCAAAGTTATAATCCTGAGCGGAACGATAAGATTCATCATATCGGAAGCCTTCCTGTACAATCAGCTCCCTGCGCATCATAAAGCCTGGATGCGCCAGAACAGGTCGGATCAACATCATCGCCTGCAGCTGTTTCGGTGTTCCCTGAATCTGCGAGATCAGATCTTCTTCGCCAAACATATGCGTCCTGCAGCTGATCAGCATCAGCTCCGGGTGCTGTTCCAGATATGCGATCTGTTTTTCAAACCGTTCCGGTCTGCTCTTATCGTCGCCATCCATCCGGGCGATATAAGTGCCCTGCACATATTCGAGCGCCGTATTTAAGTTTCTGGTCAATCCTCTGTTCTCTGAATTGCAAATCAGTCGGATTCTATCATCATGATAATTTTCTATGATTTCAACCGTTCGGTCTGTCGAACAGTCATCCACAATAATCAGTTCAAAATCCTGTATCGTCTGAGCAAAAATACTGTCCAGCGATTCTTTCAGATACTGTTCATCATTATAAACCGACATCACTACGCTGACCAGTACTTTTCCACTTTTCATCACTATTTCCTATAATCCTTTCCGATTTCGCAGCCATGCGAGTAAAATCACCGCTTCTGTCCGCTGTCCTTTTACTGCCCACAAAAAAATTCTCTGCGCAGTGCCAAATTTTCCTGCATCCAGTCCATTCACCGCATCTTTTACAAGCTCGCTGCCACAATAGCTTTCGATCTGTTTCTTTACCGTTTTGCACGGAACCTCTCCGATTCGTCTTACTTCCTGCTTCACGCATTCCATCAGGCTGACCCATACCATCCTTCGAATTCGTTCCTGTGTCTCTTTTTCTATACCGTAACGTCCTGCATATTCTTTTAAAACGTTTGCCAGCACTTCTGTCAGATGAAAACGATCCGGGCGGTATGCATGGGAAAACGATGCCTCATTCTGGCAATAATGATAATAGCAGCCCGGATCGATCACTGCCTTTTTTGCAAGCAGGCAGAAATCCAAATTAAAAATCGTATCTTCGCTGAAATATTCCCGCTCCGAACGGAAGCGGATTTTTCCTGTTTCAATCACACTTCTGCGAAACATCGTCATACATGCGGAAACGCCCCGCATTTCCTCATCATCTGCCGAGTCTCCAAAAAAATGAAGCACAAAACGCTTTCGGATCGCTTCGTTTTCGTAGCACTGTTCTTTTAACTGAGCTCGATAAAACAGCTCTCTCTGCGGCGTTTCGATCTGATAGCCGAAGCTGCAAAGATCTGCCTGCTCCCGTTCCATCCGGTCTGACAGCTTTTCACAGGTGTCCGGTTCAATAAAATCATCCGAGTCGATAAACAGGACATAGCGCCCTTTCGCAATATTCAGTCCGTCATTTCTCGCCAGACCCTGTCCTGCATTTTGTTTATGAATCACATGGATTCTCGAATCCTGCTGTGCAAGCTCATCACACAAGCTCCCACTGTTGTCTTTCGATCCATCATCTATAAGAATGATCTCAATATTCTGCAGTGTCTGTCCCCGCAGGGAATCCACGCAGCGTTTTATATAGCGCTCCACGTTGTAAACCGGTACGATTATGCTTACAAGAGGCTTCGAAATAGCAGATTCCATCATTTCTTTACAACCCACTTTCCACTTCTATTGGATCCCTGTCTTTCTACCACTCCATCTTCCCGTAAATCTTTTATCAGTTTCTGAACCTGTTTTCTTGTAAGATTAAATTCTTCCATAAGCTTAACCTGCGTTATCATCGGACTTTCTTCCATTCGCCGTAATATATCCAGCTTTTTTTCGGCTCCTTTTTTTGGCTCCTTTTTTTGGCTCCTTTTTGGCTCCTTTTCGGTTCCTGCTTGTGTGTTTTCCTCTTTTAAAAACACCTCCTGCACAAACAAACGCGAAATAAAGTAGCTGTGATCATCATCTGTCTCAAATTCCGGTTTCGGTGAACCATTCTCTTCAAGAGCTCTAAGGATCTTGCCAAATCCGGTATTTCTGCCTTCTGTTAAATGTAGCTCTTTAAGAATATCTCCAATGCGCCGATTTCTATATCTGCGGTTTGATACCCTGTATCGTTTTAAACCTTCCTGTGTAACCGAACGATCCGGTCCCGGAAAACTTACAATTTCAATCATTTCCTTTTCAACCCGTACTTCTATCGGTTCTCTGATATCATATGCACGATGGTAAACTGCATTTGCCAATGCCTCTTCCACTGCAGCATATGGATAATTATACACCCAATCCGCCTCTGCCTTATCCGCGCTCTTAACAATTTTCTTTGTTATGATTGAATTTTTTATAAACTGCAATGCCTCTCTCAGTTGCTGATGAATCGGACCTTTAAATGTATTTTCTATAATACTGTTACCACCCAGGCCATCTGGAAACTGTACAATATCGATTTGAGTACAAGGGAAAAATTTATCCGGTTCCATGCTGAAAAACATTAATCCCACATTTTTGGGTTTTACATATTCCGGAAGCAAACTGATAATATTCATATCACTGCATAATTCAGCAAAATCTCCCGTCTTTGATTTTTCATAAAGCGAACTTCCTATTTCTTTAAGATAATTCTGAATCAGTGTAATATTTAAATCTTCCAGTTCAGCCTGATGGTTTACTCTGTCATCGAACGGAACTCTATTTGCCAGGTTAAACAGATCTTTTTCTTCATCATCAGAGGGTTCTACCGTATTGGAAGCTTTACGAATATAATAAATTCTCTCTTTGTTATCCTTCTCCATCGTTTTTGGAGATGAATACGGTCTATTATCTCCACCCGGGCACCATATAACAATAAACTGTTTGTCCTGATATGTCTCAATACCAATTATCGGTGTATAAGCGGGTCTGAGAAGCTTGCATTTTGCAAATATATTTTTCTGATAGGCATCCAATTTATCGGTCGGAACTCCCTTTAACGGATAAGTAGGTCTTCCATTCTCCTCCTGCACGCCAATCACAATATATCCACCGCCCCAGTTATCAAGATCATTCGCAAATGCACAGATCGATTTCAGAGAAGCTGCAGCGTCCCAGGTTTCTTTAAATTCAATTCTCGCCCATTCAACTACGTCTCCAGACAGGAGCGTTTTGATACTGGTTGGTATTGCCATTCAGCCACATCCTTTCCAAAATATGATATATCCTGCAGGCACTTTCTTTCCATTCCCGTAAATTTCTATCCCACAATCTCCCTGCAAAACTCCCAGATGTCCTGTGCCATCCTTTTTTCGTTCCATTTTTCCCGAACGGACTGCCTCGCATTTTCTCCCAGTTGTCTGGAAAACTCAGGATCTTTTATCAGCCGCTCCATCTGTTCTGCAAGTTCTTCTGCATTTTCCGGCTCATAGAGCAGGCAATCCTGTCCGTCTGTCACATAATCTCTCAGGCTGGGGACATTTGCCGCAATCACCGCTTTTTTCAAAAGCATCTGCTGCAGCAGTGTCATCTGTCCGAAGGAATAGTTAAAGGACTGCAGCGGGAGCACACAAAAGGTCGCTTTTTCAATTTCTTTCATCAACTGCGTAACCGGAATAAATCCGACGGTCTCCACACCGTCATACTCCCGGTCCAGCTTTTCTTTCCCAATCAGTTTTAACTTCGGGAAATCAGCAAGTCCATCCTGATTTCGCCCTTTTTGCAGATTTCTCAGTTTTTCGTATGCCTGCAGCAGCGTATCCCAATCCCGTTTATTATAACCGACACATAAAATATACGGATTTTCTTTCTCTATCGGTGTTCCAGTCGGCTGAAAATATTCTGCATCCGTCCCAAACGCAATATATCTGCTTTTGGAAAGCAGCCACGGGTGGCACTTTTCATAATAGGTAATCTGGCTCTTTGTATGATAAATCACGCCGTCCAGAGACTTGCTTGCAAACTGCATCAGCTTCAGCGCTTTTCCTTCTTCCTTCGCGCTGTTAAAGCCACCAATGTCAAACACGATATGCTTATATTTTCCGTGTCCGAACAGTCTGCGCCACAGGCACAATACAATCCCACTCTGCATTCCATGGGATAAAACCAGATCATACCGTTTTAACTTCGGCAAGACTTTTAATGTCTGCCAGATATAAAACCGGATTTTTTCTTTTTCAAAATGCTCCAGCCACGGAAATGAACGGATGTCCACAACATCTACGGAAATATCATCCGACAGATACCGAAAAAACCAGTATTTCTGTCCCGGTACGACATAGTCTGGCGGCTGTTTTCCTTCCGGTATTTGATTTTCATAGGCAACTTTCCAGTTGACCAGCATCAAGATTTTCACACTGCACCTCATTTTCAAGCATATACTGTAGAAATATTGCTCAATGTGTTCTGCTCAAGCTTTTAATCCGCCATAAATCTGCAGCAGTTTTTCGCAATACGTTTCCGCACTCATGAAAGAAACCTTTTCGCAGTTTACCGTATATGTTTGCAAGCGTTTGGAATCCTCCCATAACTCTTCAATTCGTTTTTGCAATGCACTGCCATCTCCGACTTGGAACAATTCTCCGGTTTTTCCATCCTGCAAAAGCTCCGGTATTCCTCCGATCTTCGATGCAATGACCGGCGTTTTGTAAAGCTGTGCTTCCATCACAGAAAACGGACAGTTTTCATAACATTCCGACGGAAATACAACAAAGCTCGCTTCTGCAATCGTCTGATACAATTCTGTTCCACTCAGAAAGCCTCTGTTTTCTACATTAGGCAATGCGATTACCTCATCTTCCAGCGGTCCTTTTCCGGCAAATACGAACGGAATCTGCGGCAGCTTCCTGCATACATCCAGCAGAGTTTTAACACCTTTTTCTTCTGAATAGCGTCCGAAATAAAGCACATACTTTTTCTTCTCCGTTTTCGGAATCTCCTGTCGGTTCAGGAAGTTATGCATCGTCACCGTCTTCCCGTCCAGATCCGGATTCGTCTTCAAAACTTCTTCCAGGAAATGGCTCGGGCAGATCACCGTATCGAACATCCGATACGCATGGTTATGCTGATAGATCTTCGCTTCCACACTCCCTAAGAGGCTCTTCACGCGGGAATTGTGGATACATTTATGTTTTGTACAATTCCACTGCTTCTGTCCCAGGCACTCCTGGCACAGCTCGCCGGACGGTCTCTGCATCAGATGGTTTGGACAGACAAGCTGCGAATCGTGCGCCGTGTATACGATCCGAACCGTTCTGCCGGTCTGTTTCTCATATTTACGGATCGCGTAGAGAATCGATGGTGTCAGCTGAAAATTAAAATTATTGACATGAACCACGTCCGGCTGAAAGTCGTCCAGCACTTTCCGGATCTTTTTTGCAGCCTCTGTCGAATAGAGAATCCGGAACGGATACAGTAATTTTTGAAGTTTTCCGGTATGAAAATCCATATTCCCTGTATAGCAATCAAGCCGGTTCGAAACGACCCGGCCTTCATGCTCCATTCCAAAATATTCTACCTGATGCCCCATCTTCTGAAGCTGTTTCCCAACTTCAAAAATATAGGTTTCCGATCCGCCGTTCGGATGCAGAAATTTATTGACAATCAATACTTTCATTTCTGATTCTCCCGTGCTTTGAGCACATGCTGATACAAATGCAGTGTCTGCTCCGTCACCCGATCCCAGTTATATTTTCCACAGATAAAGTCTGCATTTTCCTGATGTGCTTTCTGCGTCAGTTCCGGATGCGCCAGTACTTCTTCCAAACGCTTCTGCAGCTCTTTCTCATTTCCCTTTTCAAAATACAGGGCATGGTCTTCTGCCACTTCTGTATTCTCCGGAATATTGCTGGCGATACAGCAGTTTCCATAGCTCATCGCTTCCAACAGTCCAAGCGCCATCCCTTCAATATCACTGGGCAGTACAAAACAATACGCGTTAGAGTACAGCTCTTCCAACACTTCCCCCTGTACAAATCCGGTCATAATCACACGGCTGTCTTTTGCCGCCAGATTGACCATTTCCTGTACGTATTCCTGAGAATGGCTGCTGCCGCCCGCAATCACCAGTTTTTTATCCGTCCCGATTTGCTCAAATGCATGCAGCAGATAATGCAGTCCCTTTTCCGGTACAATTCTTGCCAGAAACAGGATATAGCCGTCCTTTTCCAGCCCATACTTTGCCTTAATTTCGGAATCGCCCTTTATAATCGGTCTGTTGATTCCATTTGGAATAAAACGGGTTTTTCTGCCGTATGTCTCCTGAAAATAATCCTGCATATTGTGCGACAATACGATCACTTCATCCGCATGGAGCGCGGCGGTCTTTTCCCCAAGTTTCAACATATGAGATGCAAAATTTCCCCATTTGGAACGCTGCCAGTCCAGTCCATGAATCGTCGCCACTGTCGGGATTCCAAACAGTTTGGTCAGCCACAGCATAATACACGGTCCTTCCGCATGGAAATGCACAATATCATAATGCCCGAACAAAGACCGGATTGTTGCCAGAAAAGAATATACAATCGCATTTAACTTGCTGCTGGAAAACGTTGGAATCGTATAAATCCGGATTCCCTGAAAATAGTTTCCGTGCTTCTCATCAAATTCTTTGCCGGATACATGGTAACCGGAACGATTATACGCATCCACTTGGTTTCCGGAACGAACCATTCGTGTAGACAGTTCTTCCACAACGATCTCCACACCGCCTTCTCTCGACGGAATACGCTTATGTCCGATCATCGCGATCTTCATTCCTGTCTTCGGTCTTGAAGGTGTATGCACCAGCTCCTGATTTTTCTTTTTTAAAAGCCTATTTTCTTTCCAAACATAATGAATAAATGAAAAATTTGTATCCATATATCGTGGAATCAGACGTTTCGGATCCTGCATCAGACGAAACAGCCATTCCAGGCAAAGCTCCTGCATCCAGCCCGGCGCTCGTCTTACCGTTCCCGCATGGAAATCAAAGCCTGCCCCTACGCCCAGCATGACGCCGTGCAGCATTCCGGCATGAGCAGCCATCCATTTTTCCTGTTTTGGAGCTCCCAGCCCAATCCAGATAAAATCCGGTTTTGCATCATTGATCTGTTTTACAACCGCCTCGTCCTCTTCTTCGGTCAGCGGTCGAAACGGCGGGGAATACATCCCGACAATATTCAGTTTCGGATACTTTTCACGCAGTCTCTGTTCCAGCGCATGCAGCGTTTTTTCTGTACTGCCATAAAAATAGTGCCGGTATCCCTTTTTCTCGGAAAGCTCGAAAATTCTCGGCATCAGATCCGGTCCAGGAACACGTCCCGCCTCCTGATGTCCGCGCATTCTGCATACAATAGACAAAGGTTTTCCATCCGGGAGATTCATCGCACTGCCGTTTTGCACTTTCCGGTATTCTGCATCGCGAAATGCCATGACCGTCGTATGCACATTGGAAACACAGATATATTTTCCACGCAGCTCATCCAGATGCTGATCCATATAATCCACTGTTTCATCCATTGTAATGACATTGATGTTTGTTCCCAACAATTTACAGAATTTCAGTTTTTCATTCATACTGTCCGCTCTTTTTCCGCCCTTTTTCTAAAATTTCAGCAATACCTGTTCCAAGCAGTGCTCCGGCTGCTCCGGTCAGGATTGCCGCTCCGATCATACCCCTCATCCATTCCACTGTTACAGTAACTCCGGAGAACCGAAACATTGGTGTCTCTTCTCCCATATAATACAATACTTCCGAGCCGTTTGCCCGCTCTTTTGCAACTGCCTCCTCGTCCAGGTAATAGACTTCCTGCAGCGAATAATCACAGATCGACTTGGGCACAAGATACTCTTTGGGCATCTGTGCCGTCAGTCCAAAAGCAGTGCCGCCGATCACGGCACAAACGCAGGTCAACGCAGCAATCAAATATTTCTTTTCTCCTGCTGCAGCCCCTATCCTTTTCAGCCCCAGCAAAAGTTTTTCTTCCAGTTTCTCTGCCGGAGCATTTTTCGGAAGACTCCGGTCGCCCAGCGTACAGATTCCAATCCATGCGGTGTTCTGCCGCCGGATCGGATTTGCCTCGTTTAGCAGATAACTTCCCACAAAAATTAGGGAAACATTTTTAAAAGAAGTATTGAACAAAAACGGCTCCGATATTCCGGCAATCAAAAATCCCAGTGTAATCGCCAGCTCTTTCCGCCGGTTCTCCTTTACCAGATTCCGGATGGTAAAGAAATAGGCGATCATCAACAGAACAAAGATAACCACCCCGTAGGTCATCAACGCAAACACATAGGAATTGTCCATGTTCAGATCTTTATCCGCCAGATGGAACTGCTGTCCGAACAGGGTAATCTTTTCCTGCGTCAGAAAATATTTGGAAAGACGCAGTCTGGTATTCATCAGTTTATTCATCACTTCATAAAACCGGTTTCCTTCCGGAATCAGCGGTGCCAACAGAGAAAATGCCAATCCAACCGGAAGTACACACTGTATCAGCACTTTTTCCGGCTTCGTAAACTGACTGCGCAGTTCAAAATACAGCACCAGCATCAGATAAATTCCGGTCAACAAAAATCCGGTAAAGCTGACCGAATAGATAAAAATCACTACATTTCCAACAAGCGCAGTAACAATCCAGCCAAACAGTTTTTTGCCTTTTTGCTGCAACAGATAAAACAGAAACGCCAGCAAAATCACATAGGAAATATGGAATACATTCGGATGAGGATATCCCATACTCCACCGGAAGATAAAGGTTCCGAGCTTTTTATGTACCAGCAAAATGCCTTTGTCCCAGCCAATCAGAAACGCCAGAATCCGATAAAGGAACACGCTGCTCCAGACAATTGCGCCGACCTGAAAGACTTTTTTTACCCGCACATCTTTCATACCGATCAGCATCATTACACAAGTCAGCATTCCCTTTTCCACGGAGCAGCGCCAGCTCAGAACGCCAAGCACACCGAACACCGCTGCAACCAGAAGCTGCCACGGCGTATATTTTGTCAGGATCAGTTTCAGCCCAAGGCATCCCATTCCGATCAGCAGACAGAGCTGATACGGACGCATCCCGTCGTACCAGCCCATTCCCTTTGAAAACAGCATCACACCGAAGAAAATCAGGTATAAAAGCTCATTGACTGTCAATGCAGCTTCCTTTTTCTGTGTTTTTAACTCCATTCTATCTGTCACTGCCAAAACTCCGGCACTCCTTGTGTTTTTGTTTTCCATACAGGAAAATCTTCCAAAATGCAGAACTTCCCGTTATACGAGAAGTATACCACTTTTTGGGCAGGAGGACAATCTGTTCCTGCCGCCCTGTTTTCAGCGACCCCTGTTTTCAGACACTATACGGTCTGGTGTCATAAGTATCTGTTTCAGGCGGTCTGATACGCATTACAAGCCCGGATCACCATTTCAACTTCCTCGTCCGTCATTTCCGGGAACAGCGGCAACGTCGCGCAATGGGATGCCAGATACTCCGCGTTCGGACAATCTCCAACCTGGTAACCAAGATGCTTATAAGCATTCTGCAAATGGCAGGGCACCGGGTAATGCCGGTTGCACTCGATTCCCTTCTCTGCCATATAAGCCAGAAAACGCTCCGGGTCATCTTCCACCTCCACCTCAAACATATGGAAGACCGGATTCGTATTTTCCGGATGATGCTGCAGGGTAATCGCCGGATTTGTAATTTCCTTTGTGTACCGCCATCCAATCTCCCGCCTCCGGGCAGTCCATTCCGGCAGATATTTCAGGCTGACACTCAACACTGCTCCCTGGATGCCCTCCAGTCGATAATTATATCCGATCATGTCATGATAATAACGCACTGTACAACCTTGATTTTTCATCATTTCGATCGTATCGAAGTACTCTTTTCGATAGCCAGTTACACTCCCGCCTTCTCCAAACGCATACAGGTTTTTTCCAGGATAAAAACTAAAGCATCCGAGATCTCCCAGCGTTCCAACCATTTTTCCTTCATATAAAGCGTCATGTCCCTGCGCGCAGTCTTCCACTACATACAGATGATATCTGTCCGCAATTTCTTTTACCCTGTTAAATTCAAACGGTTGTCCATATAAATGTACACCAATGATCGCTTTCGTCTTCTCTGTGATCTTTTCTTCGATTTTATCCGGATCGATTTCCCATGTGTCTGGAGTACAATCCACAAATACCGGAGTTGCCCCCGTATAAGTCACACCCCAGGCAGTCGCAATATAGGTATTGGCAGGAACGATCACTTCGTCCCCTTCTCCGATTCCAAGCGCAACCATCGCACAATGCAACGCAGAGGTTCCGTTATTTACGCCCGACGCATAAGGAACTCCACAATACTGTGCAAATTCTTTATCGAATTCATCCGCATACTTTCCACCGGAAAATGCGGTATCCTCACACACTTTTTGAATGGCTTCCAGATACTCTGCCTTATGTTTCTGATAATCTCTCGTCAAATCAATTCTTTTGAGCATAGTTTTCTCTCTCCATCCTTCCGGTTTGTATCGCAATCGTTTATTTTCTGAGTTTGTCTTCCTGACGAAATGCCTTTTTCAGATAGTACATCTGAATCAGATAATTCTTGATCGTTTTCCACACTTTTACCGTCGTATTGTAATCTTCCTGCCATTCGACCGGCATATCATAAATTTTCATTCCATCCCGTTCCGCACGGAGTAAAAATTCAATCGTATAAAACCAGCCGTTATCCTGACTGCTTTCCCTTACAAGCTGCTCTGCCGCTTCTTTTCTCAGAAAAGTGAACCCGCAGACCGCGTCAGTCGCTTTCATATGAAACAGCGTTTTTAACAAAAATACAAGTCCCATGGACGTGATCTTCCGATACCATTTCCGTCCCTTTGTGTCAGATTCTTTGCTGAACCGGCTTCCGTTTACATACTGTAAATTCGAATCGTTCTGAAACATTTCGATCGTTTTTCCGAGATATTTTAAATCTGTGGAAAGATCAATATCCATGTACCCGACCAGATCACAGGTATTGATAGAAATTCCTTTTCGAAATGCAACGCCAACGCCGCGTTCCCCTACCCTGACATAGCTCACTTCCGGATATTTTGCTGCAAGGGCTTTGCCGATTTCTGGTGTTTCATCCTCCGAACCGTTATCCAGAATTGTCAGCTGGTATGGTATCGTTACATTTTCTTTTAAATAAGCCATAGAACGTTCGATCCCGTTTTCCAGTCTAAGCCGTTCATTCAATACCGGAAACAACAAATTGATACTCCGTACGTCCTGTTTCATCCTTTTACCACCTTTTCAATATCCATAATCAGATATCTCTGTTTTTTAAAAATCAAATTCAGCATTACAGACAAATATTTCAAAATAATCGTCAGTAAGGCAAATACGCCAAAAAATCCCAACGCCATAAAGCTCATGGTAGAAATCCATCCTTCCACCACTGCATTATGAAAAATCAGGTCCTTTGCGACAAAAATTCCCATTCCGACAGACAACAATAAAAAGATGCCGCATATTACTGCTGAAACCGTTTCCATCGCATTTGTGAAATAAATAAAAGAATCGAATGCCAGGGAAAGTCTCTCTCCCGCATATTGATTTTTCCTCTTTCCTTTTTCCAGAGAACGGTAATTCATAACGGCAGTATTTAATCCACAATTGGAATAAACTGCTTTTCGATATGGAATATACTGCCCGATCGACTTGATCCGGTTGATTGCACGCCTGGAAACAATCCGAAAAGTTTCCGGTCCGATTTTTCCTCTTCCTCTGCTCGTTTTATTGTAACAAAAATAAAAGATCCCGGACGTCATTCGGACATGATCCCTTGTCCCTGCCGATACAATATCATTGCCTTCCAGAAGCTTATCATACACTTCCATAATCAGCCCCAAAGGATAATCCACATAAGCTGTGTCGAACTCATAGATAAAATCTCCAATCGCAAGATCCCTGCCTGCATTCATCGCGCTTTCCAGTCCATGAAAAAAACTCATATGAATAATATTGACCATTTCCGAACAATGATTTTCTTCCAGGTATTCTTTTAAGACGCCAATGGTACCGTCCGTACATGCATCGTTTACACATACAATTTCAAAATTTGTAAAATTGTCCCGAAACACCGGCAGCACTTTTTGAAAAAAAGGCACTACCTCATTCTGTGTATTGTGTAAATATAAAACCAATGAAACAAATTTTTTCTGTTTAACCCTGTTTTCCATTTTTCATCCCTATAAATATGCATCCAGATCATATACTGTATTGATTTTTCCAGACAACACACTAATAAACGTCGGTCTTTCACTCAGCACTTTGATTGCAGTCGGCCTGGAATCATCCACCTCTGACGATTTCAGGATCGGTTTCATCGAATATAATGACTGCTGATAGGTATATCCGTACTCTGCTTTCATATATTTATTCGCCAGCTGCGACATATACATCCATGCGGATTCCGGTTTATGCGGGCACTCAGAACAATTTCCCAGATGCCCGGGCGTGCAGGAACTTTCTCCGCTTTCCAATCCCTTTTGACAGGAAAATGTCGGCAGTTCCTCATAAGAAGTGACATGCGGTGTAAACGTAACCGAGGTCAGAGAATGCAGTCCTGTGCATCCAAACGGCATGATCGAAAAAAAAGGACCATCCATCACAGTCAGACCGATCGGTTTTAACTTCACTGTCGGCTTACAGAGAATAATTTCACACAATTCATATTTTATTTTGAACTTTTCTGTCCCGACATTCTCCAATTTTTGCAGGATCTGATTCACGGAAGCATAGGACGCGTTTAACACAAAAGAGGTTTCATATTCTGTTCCATCTTCCAGACGAATCACAAATGATTTTTCCGTCTTTGTGATCCGGTCAATTCTGGCGCAGTACTGAATTTCGATATTTTTTTGTTTTTCCAGCTGTTCCCGATAATACGCCCCGAGGATTTTCGCATCGTAAGTATACTCTTCTGTCAGAAAAGCTCCATCACACATTCCCGGATTGAAATATTTTGCTGCGGACACTTCTTCGCACCGGATTCCGGCAGCTTTACAAAATTCTACAAATTCCACCGCATTCGTCCACGAAAACTTTTCCGAAGTCGCGTAAATCTGATCAAATTTATCATGAATACAAAAAGAAAAATCCTCTACAAATCTCCGGAAATATCCTGCGGATTTCATTGCAGTCGAAAGGCTTCTCGGATAATGATATCCCATATGTACCCTTGCCTGGTTGATATATGTTGCCCGCTGAAACGGCGCTTCGTCATATTCCAGAACGAGAACCGTTTCGTCACGTTTCCCGCACAGATTTGCAGCATAACATCCATACAATCCGGCACCAATTATAATTTTATCGAATCTTCTCATTTTTTAACCCTGCGCTCTGATTTCTGGTTCAGATATTCTCTCAGATTGTCGATTCCTTCTGTCGCAAGGAACACAAAAATCGGGACAAATGTATACAGATATCTTGCATGTGCCTCAAAAATCTGCAGATAAAGCATCAGACCCAGCACTGACAGCACTGCAACCTGGCGTTTTTTGTCCAAGGGTCTTTTCGTAAATACAGAAAAAGGGACAAGGACCAGCACCATATACCACAAAATCTGCCGAAACAGCGCCGGATATCGATACAGGGTCTCTTCCGTGTTATCATAATACAGAGAACGGATCAAGGAACACAATACTGTTCCTCTTTCGGGGAAGATTTCTGTATAGAAAGTCTCCCCCAGTCCTCCCCATCCAAAGCATCCATCAAAATAGTTTCTCGCTGATTTTTTTACAAAATGCTGCAGATATCCACTTACGCCGAAATCTTTTAATCGTTTTCCGATTTCCTTTAGTTCCGCCGCATGCTGCTCCTCTGCACTGGAAAAGCTCGTCGAATAATCAAAATCCGCCTGGCTGTAGCCGCCGTTTGTATCTTTATTCAATCCCAGCATCATGTGATGCTGCCAGCCAAGCACGGTATCCGTAACAACCGGGAAATGCATGGAACCAACAACTGCAGAAACTCCCCCAGCTGCCGCTCCCAAGCCAAGCACTGCTGCCAGACAATATGCCAGCAACGATTTTTTCCAGACGCTCTGTTTTTTCAACAGCCTGCCAGCAAAATGAATTCCTTCCACTGCGACGATCGCAATCAGCACAATTGCAGCCATCGGCTTAATTTCAAAACCGATGTAACAGAAAAAGAACAGTAAGAAAGCCAATATGCATCTTTTCTTCACAGACTTCGTTTCTTTTATTTTTACATAAAGATAAAACAGAAAGATCGGAAAAATAATCCCGGTCGAATCAGAATATGGAATCATAATCCACGCCGACAGCCCGCCCAGAATGAAATAAAATCCATATGCAATCCAGGCAATTTTCTGATCCGCAAAATGGCGCACAGTCTTATAAAGACACGCTCCTGCACCAGTCACAAAAATACACTGAAATAATGCCAGCAACATCGTTCCATTTGCAATCGGTGCGCCTATTGCATCATTTAATTTTAATACAACAGAATAAATCCATACCAAAAGCAGATTATTGGGATAAACAGAAAAATAATATGCCATACTGTTGATGCCATCCTGATCCCCCAGTTCCACAAAATGCGCTCCGTACCAGACCGCGCCCGGGTCCCACGCAGTCCTGAAAACCGCGTTCCAGATCACAACAAACTGCATTGCCAGCAACACAAGGGATGCACACAGCAGGCAGATATTTTCTTTTTTTATATTTGCCGGTTTATCCGATTTCGCTTTTTTCTTTTTCCATACGCACCAGACCAGAATTCCATCGAACAACGCCGCAATCAGAAAAACTGCAGCTCCCGGAATTCCACAATAACTTTTCTTTACATACACAAGTGCCATGACCCAGAGATACACAAAAGAGACACACAGCAAAACTTTTAAAACACCGGACAGCCAGTCTTTCTTTGCTTCCATAAATCTTCTCCCGTTATAATACAAACAATAGAATGCACGCTCTGCGAGCATTCTATTGTCATGAATAAAG
>ERZ1026856.856-NODE-856-length-16909-cov-6.305981_pt1 | contig 16909 bp, 17 predicted proteins | sample MGYA00380158_ERZ1026856 | MGnify/ENA primary metagenome ERZ1026856 (study PRJEB33269, sample SAMEA4719794) | human gut metagenome | biome: human-associated habitat; feature: organic feature; material: feces | place: Cameroon | collected 2013-10 ...
GCAAAAGTGTCATGCCCCTCCGTCTGTTGCCGAATCATCAAGGCTTATCGATACTGCCAATCCATAATAATTCTGCTATCTTCGTAGAAAATATGTCATTTCAAATTGTGCCCAATCGGGAATGTGCGATGAGTACACAAAGTAGAAGGCATGACATATACTCTTCACAGGTATATCGATGTGCCTCGCTTCTTAACGAATTTAAGCCATGAAAAGATGAACATCGTGAAGCTTTTCATGTGATTAAATGAGTTTAGCAGCGTGAGGCACATCAATATAGCGCGAGCGTGCCTGGAAGAGTATATGCCATGCCTACAAAAAGTGTATCAATAAATTGCCTCATGAGAGCATGCCTGAAAGGGTACTCCCATATCGCCATTTATTAGAAAGATATACCTCGATAAATCAAAATTTGTTGACATATATTATTATATAACCAATAACAAAATGTTATAATTCGCTTGGTGTTGCCATAACGGTAGGCGGTCTATCAATGATAAGTGCTTTTGCAAATTATCTGGGATTCTGTCCCTTTAGGTTCAAGCCTCTTTTGAGGACTATATGCTTGAAGGGTGGTGATATTATGTCCATAGCTGTCGCAGGATTTGTAATTGCCTGTATTGGCGTTACAATTGCTTGCATTAGCTTCGGCTATCAGCTGGGCAAAGATATTTCTAAAAAGCAGAAATGACCGCCCTAGTTTCCACGCTATGCGGTCATATTCTGACTAGTAGTATGAACTGACCGTCTATCGGCAGCACTTTTTTTCTATCTTTATTATAACATTTTCTTGTTATTACGCAAGAAAATGTTTTTTACATTACAACACATGGTAGAAAAATCTATCTATCGCCTCTGCTACCCCATTATCATCATTTGAAGCTACCTGATATTCTGCTACAGCCCTAGCCACAGCATTGGCATTAGCCACCACAATTCCTGTTCCTGCCAATTTCAGCATAGGCACATCATTTCCAGAATCCCCAATAGCCGCAATTTCCTCTGGCTTGATATTATACATATCTGCCAGCTTCAGCACAGCATTAGCCTTAGACACGCCAGGAGCCATTATTTCCACATGACTGGGATCAGAATTCTGACACTGTAGCCTATCCCCAAAACGCTGATGGAATTTATCCATAATCTCCTGCACATGCTGCAGAGACAAATCCATAATCAGAATCTTGGCAATACCCTGATTATGCTCCCGCAAATTCTCACCAACCTGTACCCCCTTCATATTTACCGCATCCTCATACCACTCAGATTCCTTGGTTGGATGACGATAGCAAAAATCATGCTCCGTATAAAGATGTACATAAAACCCCATCTCATCTGCAAAATCCACTACTTGGGTAACCATCTCTGGCTCAATATAATTTATGGATAGCCTCTCTCCCCCAACAGTCTTGATAACAGCACCATTATGAGTAATCAATGGCACATCTATCCCCAGCTGCTGAGCATAAGGCAAGGCTGCCCGATACATTCTGCCAGTAGCCACCGTAAAAATCAATCCGTCACCAACAGCTTGTCTTATCTTGCCTACATTAACCGCGCTAATTTCTCTTTTGCTATTCAACAAAGTGCCATCCATATCCGAGACAAACATTTTTACAGCCATGATACTACCCCTTTTTAAATTCATTATTATGTTTATGTAATCATTATAATGAATTCATCGGTATATTGTCAAGGATAATTCCATCAAAGCTTTCAAAAATATATCTCGTACCTATATAATATTGCCTACCTATGCACAAAGGCTCTCCTTCAGCATCATTATAAATAACCTTCATTAAAAACATAGGCTCCCCTATAGCAATCCCCAGTTCTGCCGCTTGATAAGCATCTGCCTTGGCCATAGCTATAGAACGATAGGCTACACCAGCAGGACTTCTGCCGCCAGCCTTTTCCATAGCTCTAAACACCGATGTATTATTTAATTCCATGTCCAACAAAGAACCAAAGCCATCATATGGCAAATATATATTCTCCATATAAATTGGCACCTCATTGGCTGTACGAACTCGCTGAATATGCAGCAGCACCGCTCCCTCAGATAACTTCAAGCACTTGCTCTCTGCTTCGCTGGATGGCACCAACTCACATTTTATAACCCTAGCTCCCGGTTTAGCACCATTAGACAGACAGGTCTGAGTAAACCCCTCAAAAACCTTTCCTCCTACAATACAACGATGCAGCAAAGGCTCGCTGACAAAGGTGCCACTTCCCTGCTGCTTATTCAATATCCCTTCCTGACACAGCTCCGTTACCGCCCGGCGAATAGTAATCCTGCTAGCTCCATATATTTTCTCCAGTTCCGGCTCAATAGGAATTTTCGCTCCCGGACTATATTTACCCGTTCTGATATCCGCCGATAAAGCTGTCTTTACCTTTTCATATAAAGGCACACTTTTTTGTCCCATAGCAATCTCCTTATGTATATATCCTAATAACAAGAAGCTGTCGCCCTACAATGTAACGACAGCTCCTCTTATTACCTATATTCCTAATATATCCTTCATCTGGGCTATATTCAGTATCTCATATTCTGTTTTGATAGGGAAATTCTTGGCCATGCCGCGAGGGTTGAACCAGCAGGTATGAATCCCTGCATCCCGACCGCCCCGCATATCACTGGTAAGAGAATCTCCTACAATCAGAATCTCCTCCGGCTTGTAGTCTCCTATCCGATCAAATACCTTTTGGAAAAATTTCTTAGATGGCTTCTCAAAACCCACATCCTCAGAAATAAAAATGTAATCCAGGATTTTGTCCAATCCGCTTTTGGCCAGCTTCCGCACCTGAGCCACCTTGGTACCATTGGTTACCGCACACTGCAGCAAACCAGCGGCCTTGCAGACCTTAACAGTTTCCAGAGCATCGGCAAAAAAATACACTCCGTCCCCTAGGCGAACCTGATACATGGCATTAACCTTTTCTGCCAAAGAAGTATCTATTCCCTGATTGGCAAAAAACTCTCGAAACCTGCCTACCAATACTTCATCCTTGGTAATACGTCCCTGTTCCATAGCCAACCAATACTTCTTGTTGATATTGCTATATTCCTGCACCATGGCATCAGTACATCTAGGCAGGTCAAAGGCTTCAAAACAGGCCTTAATGGCATAGCGCTCTGCTGGATGAAAATCCAAAAGGGTGCCATCAATATCCCAAAGAACCACCTTTATTTTGCTCATATTACACCTTATGCTTCCTTCAGGCCCATAACAGCATTCTGCAAATCCTTCAAAAGCTTTGGATTTGGCGTATTCAGGATTTTCTGCATATCCAGACAAATCTCAACCTTGCAATCCTTCAACGCATTTTCCACCTGGCCAATGCTCTGACCACCCCAGCCATAGGAGCCAAAGGCAAAGCCCTTTAATCCCTTTGGTGCCAAGCCCTTCATGTAGCAAAGGAATCCTGCAATGCTAGGCATCATATTGTTATTCAGAGTTGGAGAGCCAACAGCAATATATTTAGCATCCAAAAGTTCTGTCATAACATCAGAAATATGGTCGCAACGCAAATCAAAAAGTACAGGCTTAATACCAATATGATAGAAAGCATCCGCTACATTTTTGGCCATAATCTCAGTTGTATGCCACATGGTATCAAATACTACCACAGCCTTATCTGTTTTCTGGAAGCTGCTCCAATCCTGATAAGCCTTGATAATATCCTCAATATTAGTACGCCAGGACACACCATGACCAGTGGCAATCATGCTAATTTTCAAGCCAGCCAAAGCATTAATAGCCTTCTGAGCCTGCATTCCATATGGCATCAGAATATTGGCGTAGTATTTCTTTGCCTGATGCATAACCTCATCCAGATTCCGTTCATCAGCAAAGCGCTCAGTGGTAGCCAGATGCTGACCAAAACCGTCGTTGGAGAACAAAATCTCCTCCTCAGGGCAATAGGTTACCATGCTATCTGGCCAATGCAGCATAGGAGTAGGTACAAACTGCAAAGTACGCTTGCCCAGAGATAAGGTATCCCCTGCCTTAACAGTAATATAATCCTTTTCTCCATAACGGCCAGTCAGCCCCTTTAGTCCATTAGGATCACTGGTAATGATTTTAGCATTAGGACACTGCTGAGACATAAAAGGAATACCGCCAGAATGGTCAGGCTCCACATGATTGGAAACAATGTAGTCAATCTTGGCAGGATCCACAATATTGCGAATACGACCTAGCATTTCAAGACAAAAAGGTGCCTTCACCGTATCAATCAAAGTAATCTTTTCGTCCATAATTAGATAAGCATTATAGGTTGAACCTTTTTCTGTGCTATAGCCGTGGAAACTGCGCATGGAATAATCCATAGAGCCCACCCAATAAATATCCTTTTTAATCTCCACAGGTAACATAAAATAAACCACCTTTCCGCAAAAAAAGCCTTTAAGGATTTGCCCTTTTGTCAGGCAATATCCATCCGAAATTTGTTGTACAATCTCTACTTCATTTATATAGAAAAATACCCTAGATGTCAAGATATTAATTCTTTACCCAGCCATATTTATAAAGCAGGGGTATATATTGCAGCCGCTCCAAAAAATCCTTGTTGGTTTCGCTGGTATGGAATACCGGCACTCGCTCCAAGGCATAAACATTGCTATCCCGACTGACATTATCGTATTTAATGGTAAAAGCTCCCTTATAGCCAGCTTCCTTTACCAGCTCTGCAATATGAAGATTATAGGTTCCGGTAGGATAGGCCATAAAATCAGAATCTATGCCCAGCTTTTCCTTGATGGTCTGCCTGGATTTAACCAGCTCCTTGGTAATATCCTCGTCACTGGCCTCAGTCATGGACTTGTGACTATAGGTGTGAGATTCAATATTAAAACCTGCATCCAAAAGCTCCTTGGCCTGGTCCCAGGTAAGATAATTGTCATATACCCCCAAAAAACCTGTAACCACGAAAATAGTACCTTTCATACCATATTTCTTCATAATAGGAAAGGCATTGGTATAATTGTCCTTGTAGCCATCATCAAAAGTAATCAGCACTGGCTTCTCCGGCAATTCTGCTCCATTAGCCACAAAGTCATAAAGCTGTCCCGGCGTAATACAGGTAAAGCCGTATTCCTGCAGCCATTTCATATGCTGTTCAAAGTCATCCAAGGTAACAGATAGGGATTTGTGCTCATTGGCGATTTTGTGATAATTCAGCACCAGAACAGCCCGATTATCCTGTTCTACAGTTACTGCCGAAACAGGCAGAGTCTCCTCCTCCTGCTTTTCCTGCCAAAGCTGACCACCAGCCACCAACATCAGGCCAATAATCACCACACCCATAAAAATCAAAAATTCCTTGCTGGACAGCCTAGCCAGCTTTTCCTTTAACATCCCCATGACATTCTCCTAAACTATTTTCACTAACGCTAATCATATCACTTTATTTATCCCATGCTAATGGGTGCCAAAGCTCCCACTGAATAAGTCTCATTTTACAAGACACATATATTATTATACATTTTTTGCCCAAAAACTCAATCTATGATATAATAATTCAGTTATCAAGAGACTCTCAAAGGAGGAATTTATATGATGATTACCAAAGATATGTCCATTATGGAAGTTGTTACTAACTATCCTGATACTGTACCTGTATTCATGCAGTCTGGCATGGGCTGCATCGGCTGTGCTGCTGCTCACTTCGAGAATATTGAGCAGGGTGCTTTGGCCCACGGCATTGATGTTGATGAGCTGATTACTGCTCTCAACGATGTAGTGCCTCAGCAGTAAAACAAAAAACGACAGTCAGCTCCTCGGAGTTGACTGTCATTTTTTTTGCTAAAATTTAATTACAGCTTAATCTCTGCTGCTTTTTTCAAGGTTTCTCTTGCCTCAGCTACTAGATTTTCCATAATCACAGCCATAGGCTCAATCTTTTTCAATGGAGTCAAGCTCTGACCGGCCTGCATCATGCCATTTTCCACATCACCATCAACTGCTGCCAGCTTGTTGGTGCCAGTGGCCTTCTCCAGAAGAGTTGCCTTGTCTGCTTTGCCTGAGAATTCCAAAGCCTGATATTCTTCAGCGAATTTGTTTTTGATACCTCGAACAGCACTCTTGATGGTCTGACCAGTAACAATGGTATCAGTATCCACAGCCTCAATCAGCTTTTGCTTCATATTATTGTGAACTGGACATTCCTCAGCAATCAGGAAGCGGGTGCCAATCTGTACACCAGCAGCCCCCATCAGCAATGCGGCTGCAATACCCCGTCCATCGGCAAAGCCGCCAGCCATAACCACTGGAATATCCACCTCTGGAATAACCTGAGTCATGAGAGCCATAGTAGTCAATACGCCAATATGACCGCCGGCCTCCATGCCCTCTACCACAATAGCATCCGCCTTGTTGTCCTGCAAACGTTTGGCCAGCTTAACATTAGGTACTACAGGAATCACCTTGATACCTGCCTGATGGAGAGGCTCCACATATGGTACAGGATTGCCTGCCCCCAAGGTAACAAAAGCTGGCTTTTCCTCAATAATAACCTTGACAATATCCTCCTTATTAGGAGCCATCAGCATAACATTAACACCAAAAGGCTTGTCTGTCAGCTGACGACATTTGCGGATTTCCTCCCGTACATATTCGGTAGTACGACCGCCACAGGAAATAATACCTGCACCACCAGCATTGGACACAGCAGCCGCCATAACCGCATCAGATATCCAAGCCATGCCCCCCTGAATAATTGGATATTTGATTCCCAGCACATCACAAATACTCTTTGCCATAATAGATCCCTCACTTTTACCTTATTTTATACTAATTCAGCAATCTCATAGAGCAGCTTCTCAGAATCAGCCCAGCCCAGGCATGGATCTGTAATAGATTTGCCGTAGCAATGCTCACCAATCTTCTGATTGCCTGGCTCAATATAGCTCTCAATCATAAGTCCCTTTACCAGCTTCTTAATGTCATCAGCATGGTTGCGACTATGAATAATCTCCTTGGCAATGCGAATCTGCTCCTGATACTTTTTGCCAGAATTGCTGTGATTGGTATCAACAATACAAGCTGGATTCTGCAAATCACGCTGAGCGTAGAGGTCGCTAAGCAAGCGCAAATCCTCATAATGATAATTTGGCAGATTCTGACCATGCTTGTTCACGGATCCCCGGAGAATAGTATGAGCCAATGGGTTGCCTGGGGTATGGGCTGCATAGTTGCGAAAAATGAAATCATGAGGCACCTGAGCAGCCACTACGGAGTTTAACATAACGCTTAAATCGCCGCCAGTTGGATTCTTCATGCCTACAGGTACATCACAGCCGCTGGCTACCAGACGATGATACTGGTTTTCAGAGGAACGGGCACCTACAGCAATATAGGACATAATATCAGACAGATATGGCAGATTGTCTGGATACAGCATTTCATCTGCTGTGGAGAAGCCTGTTTCCTGCAGCACCTTCATATGAAGATGGCGAATCGCAATAATGCCCTCCAGCAAATCTGGCTTTTTCTCTGGATCTGGCTGATGCATCATACCCATATAGCCCTCACCAGTAGTTCTAGGCTTGTTAGTATAGATGCGAGGAATAATAATCAGCTTGTCCTTGGTCTTTTCCTGTACATCTACCAAGCGGGAAACATAGTCCAGAACAGCTTCCTCATTATCAGCTGAGCATGGGCCGATAATAGCTATAAATTTATCGCTTTCACCAGTAAAGACCTTGCGAATTTCCTCATCTCGCTCCTGCTTCTTGTCTGCCAGCTCTGGCGCCAAAGGAAATTGCTGACGAATTTCTTCCGGTGTTGGTAATTTGGTTACAAAGGTGAATCCCATATATATTGCTCCTTTCAATTCAAGGGCAGGTTATGCAAAAAGTCCCCCGCTGAAAATTGTTTTCTACCATTATAACACGATTCCTATGAGAAAATAAAGCAAAGACTGCCCTCTACGAATAATTTATCCAACAAATTAATTTGTCGCTAAATGCCTTTTACGCAGTACCATACAACCATAAAAAATAAAGGCACAGGCAGCCGCTATCGAGGAGCATAGATACAAAGCTCTAAAACCATAAATAGGTACAATATTTCCCAATACCGCCGGTCCAATGCCATTACCTGCATCCAAGGCTATATACAAGGTTGAAGTGGCTAGACTGTATCTATCCGGGGTGACATTCTGTACCGCAATTGCCTGTCCTGCTGGCGGCACTGTACCATAACCAATAGCCACCAGAGCGGCGCCCAACAACAGCATAGCATTGCTTTCTGCCTCTGCTACAGCCAGAAAACCAAAAATCATGCAGAAAAGTACAGGCAGCATGACCACATTGTTGCCCCATCTATCCAGAGCCATACCAGAAAGAGGCCTTGATATCAGACAGGTAATGGAGTAAACCACATAAAACAGACTGCCACCCAGCAATAGCCCTATGGCCTCACTATAAGCGCCAATATAGCTCATAACCCCTGAATAGCCCACGGCACTTAGCATAGCTACTATGGCAATCCCCAAGGCCTTCGGCTCAATAAAACTGCTGATAGACCAACCCTGATGAGCCAGCAGACGAGCCTTTAGCTTCTCATCCAGCTCCGGCACATGGAGTACCATAACCATCAGCATAATCACCACAGCAATTATATCACTTACCACCATAGCATAAAGAGGATTTATCTGAGGCAGCACCACCCCCAAGAATGGCCCGATAGCTGCCCCCATAGTCATGCTAAGGCTAAAATATCCCAGCCCCTCCCCTCGACGGCTGACAGGTACAATATCTACGCTGACAGCACCAAAAACCGTAGCTACACAGCCATAGGCAATACCATGAATCAATCTCAGGGCAAACAGTCCACTTATGCCAGCAACAATATGATAGCATAGGGTACATATACCATAGGCAGCCGCCGATATAAGCAGCATTTTCCGCCGGCCCACCTGCTCCAGATATTTCCCAGCAAAAATTCTAGCCACCAGAGCGCTAATAATAAATATACTAGAGGCAAAACCTGCCTGATTAACACCTGCCCCAAAATTTTTCATGGCCATTTGCGTAGTAAATATCATATAGAGATAAAAAACCACGAAAACAAAAAAATATGCCACTAAATGCATAATATAATTTTTTGTCCACAGAGGTTCCTTTTTCTTAGGTGCAAAATCATTGCCACCAAATTCCCGATTATGTTTTTCCACCATATATTGCCTTCTTCCCTATATTACATAATGTATCAACATTATGTAATATAGCACCATTTATTAGTGTATATCAATAGACAATTATAATTTTGTAAATTTGCAAATAAAAAAGTGCCGTATTGGCAAAAGACCAATACGACACCCAAAATTTTATTTTTATTAGCCGATTACAGCCAGAACATCGCCGGACTGTACAGCCTGGCCAGCTGCTACGTTGATAGCCTTTACAGTGCCGTCAACAGGAGCAACGATCTCGTTCTGCATCTTCATAGCCTCGAGAATGAGAACTACTTCGCCAGCCTTTACAGCCTGGCCAACAGATGCTACCAGCTTAATAACCTTGCCTGGCATTGGTGCATTAACAGCGGACTCGCCAGCTGCAGGTGCTGCTGCTGGGCCTGCTGGTGCTGCAGGTGCAGGAGCTGCTGGAGCAGGAGCTGCTACTGGAGCTGGTGCAGGTGCTGCTGGAGCCTTAGGAGCTGGAGCTGCTGCTGCCTTTACTTCCTCAACCTCAACCTCATAGGCAGTGCCGTTTACAGTAATGTTGAACTTTTTCATCTAATGTACCTCCAAATTTTAATGATACTAGCTATCTCTTACAATGGAATATTACCATGCTTCTTAGCAGGCATGGACTCACGCTTGCTTGCACAAGCATTCAAAGCAGTAATAATCAATGGACGAGTCTCGCATGGCTCAATTACCATATCAGCGTAGCCACGCTCAGCAGCCTTGTATGGAGTAGCAAACTCATCTACATAGTCCTGAGTATTCTTAGCCTTCTGCTCTGGCTCATCACGCTTGAAGATAATATTAGCTGCACCAGCAGGGCCCATAACTGCAATCTCAGAAGTAGGCCATGCCATAACCTGATCAGCACCCAGCTCACGGCAGCACATAGCAATGTAGGAACCGCCATAGGCCTTACGAGTGATAACAGTAATCTTTGGCACAGTAGCCTCAGAGTATGCGTACAGCATCTTGGCACCATGACGAATAATACCGCCATGCTCCTGACCAACACCTGGCAGGAAGCCTGGTACATCTACCAGATTTACCAGAGGAATGTTGTAGGCATCGCAGAAACGGATAAAGCGTGCAGACTTATCAGATGCATCAATATCCAGGCAGCCGCCCATAACCTTTGGCTGGTTGGCAATAATACCAACGGTACGGCCATCAAAGCGGGCAAAGCAGCAAATGATATTGGTAGCGAAATGCTGATGAACCTCATAGAACTGACCATCATCAACCAACATTCTGATAACATCCTTCATGTCATAAGGAGCATTTGGATTGTCAGGAATAACAGTGTTCAGCTCTGGATCCATACGGTTTGGATCATCGTTGGTAGCAACGATAGGAGTCTCCTCCATGTTGTTGCTTGGCAGGAAGCTCAGCAGATAACGAATCTGCTGGATGCAGTCATCCTCATTAGCTGCTACAAAGTGAGCAACACCGGACTTGGAGTTGTGAGTTACTGCACCACCCAGAGCCTCAGCAGTTACTTCCTCATAGGTTACGGACTTAATAACTGCAGGACCAGTAATGAACATCTGGGAAGTCTTATCTACCATGTAGATAAAGTCAGTAATAGCTGGAGAATATACAGCACCGCCGGCACATGGTCCCATGATTACGGAAATCTGAGGAATTACGCCAGATGCAGCAGTGTTGCGATAGAAGATGCCTGCATAACCAGACAGAGCATCTACAGCCTCCTGAATACGAGCACCACCGGAATCGTTAATGCCGATAATAGGTGCGCCCATCTTCATAGCCAGATCCTGAACCTTCCAGATTTTCTTGGCATGCATCTCACCCAAGGAACCACCCTCAACGGTAAAGTCCTGTGCAAATGCATATACCAGACGGCCGTCAACAGTACCATAACCGGTAACAACGCCCTCAGCTGGCAGATCCTTCTTCTCCTGACCAAAGTTGGTGCAACGATGCTTTACGAACTGATCCAGCTCAATAAAGGAGCCTTCATCAAAAAGCTTTTCCAGACGCTCACGAGCAGTCATCTTGCCTTTTGCATGCTGCTTCTCAACGCGCTTCTCACCACCGCCCTGAAGGATATGTGCCTTCTTGGCGTTCATAAGTTCAATTTTTTCCTGAACTGTAGCCATTTTTTACCTCCTCAACAGCCCTATAATTGGCTGAGTTATTTATCTGTCCTCGTGCTGGCAAAGCTCCAGAAGCACGCCAAAGGTGGATTTTGGATGTACAAATGCAATATCTGCACCGCCTGCACCCTTACGAGGCTTGGTATCAATCATTCTGATGCCCTTTTCCTGCAATTCTGCAATAGCAGCAGGAAGATCATCTACACGGAGAGCAATGTGCTGAATACCGCCACGGCCGCCGTTCTTTTCAATAAACTTAGCAATTGGGCTATCTGGCTCAGTTGCTGCCAAAAGCTCAATCTCGGAGCCATTTGGAGTTGGATTGAAAGTAGTAGTAACCTTCTGCTCAGCTACAGTTTCCTGACCAGTGCAAGGAAGTCCGATTGCAGTCCAGAAGTTCTGAGTCTCATCCAAATCATTTACAGCAATACCAATGTGATCTACACCTAAAATCTTGAATGCCATTTAGCATACCCCCTAAAATACAATTAATACAATTACTCTTTTAGCATATCATGCATAACATCAGCTACTACAGTATAAGGATCAGTTTCCCGACGCTTAATCTGCTCTACATATTCATCCAGCTTGCCGGTTTCATCCAGCTTGCCGGTAATATACTTGCCAATGTTGCTATGTAGAACATCCAGCATTTCATTCTTGGAACGCTCAGTGCGACGCTTCTGGAGAATTCCTGTCTCACTGATGTACTTGAAATGCTTTTCGATATTCTCAACAGTTTCAGTGATGCCTTCATTCTGACTGGCTATAACCTTTTGGATAGGCGGCCGCCATGCATTTCCAACAGAATGCTTGGCCACATTGAGATGGTGGAACTGATCAGCCAAGGCCTTCTCAGTATCGGTCTGTTCCATCTGCATGCCATGAGCATCCAAATCCAGCATCATATTCAGTTCGCGAACCAGCTTGTCAGCACCATCATGGTCTGCCTTGTTGATAGTGAATACATCGCCAATCTCCAAGATACCTGCCTTGATAGCCTGAATATCATCACCCATGCCAGGGATTAACACAACCATGGTTGTATCCGCAGCCTTCACGATGTCAACCTCAGACTGTCCTACACCTACGGTTTCAACAAAAATAATGTCCTTACCGAAGGCATCCATTGCCTTGATGGCATCCGCAGTCTTATGTGACAATCCACCCAGGCTGCCGCGGGTTCCCATACTACGAATGAAAACACCCTCGTCCATAGTTAGGCTGTTCATACGAATACGATCACCTAGGATAGCACCACCAGTAAATGGGCTCGTAGGATCTATGGCAATAATACCAACAGTCTTTCCCTGAGCACGATAAGCCTTAGCCAGCTTATCAGTCAAGGTACTTTTGCCTGCACCCGGAGGTCCGGTAATTCCCAGGACAAAAGCGTGACCAGTGTGAGTATAAAGCCGCTTCATTATGTCCACAGCTTCATCATACTCATTTTCAATAGCAGTGATAGCACGGGATAAAGCTAGCCGGTTGCCTTTTAACAATTCTTCTACAATGTCCATTCTGCACCACCAATAAGTACAATGACACAGGGGCCAGCTATCCGGAGCAGCCCCTAAAGACTTCTCCGGATAATAACCGCCTCTGTCAAAATTATTTACTAAAGCTTATTTTACGTTAGCCTTGATAAAGTCTACAATAGCGCTGGTAGGAGTACCAGGAGTAAATACCTCTGCTACGCCTGCTTCCTTCAGAGCTGGAATATCAGTCTCAGGAATAACACCGCCGCCGATAATCAGAACATCATCCATGCCCTTCTCGCGAACCAGATTTACAACCTTAGGGAACAGATGTGGATGAGCACCGGAAAGAATAGACATTGCTACAACATTTACGTCCTCCTGCAGAGCTGCCTCAGCAATCTGCTCAGGAGTCTGACGAAGACCAGTATAAATAACCTCAAAACCTGCATCACGGAGTGCACGGGCAACAACCTTAGCACCACGATCATGGCCATCCAGGCCTGGCTTTGCAACTAAAACTCTAATACGCTTTTCCATTTCTATGTACCTCCAACTACTAATTACAGATTTACATGAGCCTCATACTCACCAAATACTTCACGCATTACACCGCAAATCTCACCGAGAGTTGCATAGGTGTGTACAGCCTTCAAAATGTGTGGCATAAGGTTCTCATTCTCATCCTGGCAAGCAGCCTTCAGGTCAGCCAAAGCAGCCTTTACAGCATCATTGTCACGCTTAGCCTTCATGGCATGGAGACGCTCACACTGAGCAACGCCTACAGAAGCATCTACCTTCAGCAGACCCTTTGGAGGTTCTTCCTCAACCTGGAACTTGTTAACACCAACGATGGTCTTTGCACCAGACTCAACATCCATCTGCCACTTGTAAGCAGAATCCTGAATTTCCTTCTGGATGTAGCCCTTCTCAATAGCAGCAACAGCACCGCCGATTTCATCAATTTTGTTAATGTATTCCCATGCTTCCTTCTCAATCTTGTTGGTGAGAGCCTCTACATAGTAGGAACCAGCCAATGGATCAATTACATCAGCCAGACCAGACTCATAAGCAACAATCTGCTGGGTACGGAGAGCGATCATTACGGATTCCTCAGTTGGCAGAGCCAAAGCCTCATCACGGGAGTTGGTGTGAAGGGACTGAGTACCACCCATAACAGCAGCTGCAGTCTGCAGAGCAACACGAACGATGTTGTTGTTAGGCTGCTGTGCAGTCAACATGGAGCCTGCAGTCTGAGTATGAACACGCAGCATCATGGACTTTGGCTTCTCAGCGTGGAAACGCTCCTTCATAACCTTAGCCCATACGCGGCGGGAAGCGCGGAACTTAGCAACCTCTTCCAGAACGTTGTTATGTGCATTCCAGAAGAAGGAGAGACGGCCTGCGAAATCATCAATGTGCAGACCAGCCTTAATAGCAGCCTCGCAATATGCAATACCATCAGCAATGGTAAATGCAATTTCCTGAGAAGCAGTAGAGCCTGCCTCACGGATATGATAACCGGAGATAGAAATAGTATTCCACTTTGGAACGTTCTTGGAGCAATACTCAAAGATATTGGTAATCAGACGCATGGATGGACGTGGAGGGAAGATATAAGTACCACGAGCAGCATACTCCTTCAAAATATCGTTCTGAATAGTACCCTTCAGCTGGTCAGCTGGTACACCCTGCTTCTCTGCAACAGCGATGTACATAGCCAGCAGAACGGATGCAGGTGCGTTGATAGTCATGGAAGTGGAAACCTTGCCCAGGTCAATCTTGTCGAAGAGAACTTCCATATCAGCAAGGGAGTCGATAGCAACACCAACCTTGCCTACCTCGCCCTCAGAAATAGCATCATCGGAATCATAACCAATCTGAGTAGGCAGGTCGAAAGCACAAGACAAACCAGTAGCACCGGACTCAATCAAATAGCGATAACGCTTGTTGGACTCTGCAGCAGTGGAGAAACCTGCATACATACGCATAGTCCAGAAACGACCGCGATACATAGTAGGCTGTACACCACGAGTATATGGGTACATACCAGGGAAGCCAATTTCATCGGCATAGTCAGTATCCTTAATATCCAATGGAGTGTACAAACGCTGCTCTGGCAGGTGTGGACGCTCTGGGAAGCGGGAAATTGCCTTCTCTACGCTGGCATTATATTTCTCTAAACCAGCCTGAATTTTTTCATTGCTCATAATTTTAAAAACCCCCTATTATTTTTTCATGGTACCGGTTTCCTGGAATCTTTCATGCCAGGAAAGTGCTTCAGTGAGAATATGAGGAGTGTGGGCCTGTTTGGTCTCTTTCAAAGCTCTCTCATAATAATCCATCAGCATTGGCTTGTAGTCAGGATGTGCACAGTTCTCAATGATAACCTTTGCTCTCTGACGTGGAGACAAGCCACGCAGGTCTGCCAAGCCCTGCTCGGTAACAATAATATCAACATCATGCTCAGTGTGGTCAACATGAGAGCACATAGGCACGATAGAAGAAATTGCACCACCCTTGGCAGTGGAAACTGTAAAGAATACAGTCAGGTAAGCATTACGGGCGAAGTCGCCGGAGCCGCCAATACCATTCATCATCTTGGAACCCATGATGTGAGTGGAATTAACATTGCCGTAGATATCGCACTCAATAGCGGTATTCATAGCGATAATACCAATACGACGTGCAATCTCAGGGCTGTTGGCAACCTCCTGCGGACGCAGTACGATATGCTTTCTGTATTCCTTGATATTCTTGTAGAAACGCTCCAATCCCTCTGGAGATGGGCTTAAAGCAGTACCGGAAGCAAAGGACAGCTTGCCTGCATCAATCAGGTCAAACATACCATCCTGAATAACCTCGGTAAATACTGTCAAATCCTTCAAATCGGAATCAACAAAACCGCTGATAACAGCATTGGCTACAGCACCTACGCCAGACTGCAATGGCAACAGGTTCTTTGGCATACGGCCAGCAGCAACCTCCTTGTGGAGAAGCTCAATGAAATTCTGAGACATCTTGCGGGAATTCTCATCAATCTCACCCAATGCACGAGTATGATCCGGAATATCGCAAGGTACGATAAACTTAATCTTGTCAGGTGTGCATGGGATATAAGGTGTGCCAATTCTGTCATTTGGCTTTACGATCGGAATTGGCAGACGATTTGGAGGATCAAGAGGTACATATACATCGTGCATGCCCTCCAGCTCCATAGGCTGAGTGGTGTTAACCTCTACAATAACTACATCTGCAGTCTCCACATAGGATGCACTGTTACCCATAGAGGTGGTAGGAATAATATTCCCCTCCTCAGTAATAGCACAAGCCTCTACAATGGCTACATCGATTTTGCCACCAAGGAAGCCGTAACGAGCCAACTGAGCAGACTCGGACAGATGCAGATCGCAATAATCAATCTTGCCGCTGTTAATGGCGTTTCTCATATCCTTGTTGGTCTGGTATGGCATACGGAACTTAATACCATTGGCTCTTGCCAGTGCACCATCCTCTTCGTCGCCGGTGGATGCACCTGTCCAGAGATTAATCTGGAAATGTTCCTTCTCCATACGGGCTGCCAAGGCCATTGGAACTGCCTTTGGATAGCCGGATGGGGTGAAGCCGCTGGTACCAACATTCATGCCTGGCTTAATGAAAGCAGCTGCCTCTTCTGCAGTTACGATCTTTGCCTGTAATTCTTTGTTGCGTACACGATTGAGAATATCAATCATCAAAAATCTCCCCCTGTATATACCTAAAATCTGCTATGAATTTTATGCCGATGACTAAGGTTGCTCAGTTTATAACTAAAAGTTATCGTCTCGTCAAGGACAAGTTATCATAAAATTCATAGTACATATTAACCTTATTTAAAAGGATACCACTATACACAAATTCAGTCAAGTAGTGGTTTTGCTGATAGTTTTATGGTTTTTGAACATTTGTAAAAATGTATTTACTCACTGAAATAATGTATTGTACCGATGTACTTTATCTTATTTTATATTGCAAATTTATGCAGCACAAAACTTACTATAACTCACAGTAATTGATTGAACCAATTTACACCTGTCTCTTATACACATCTGACGCTGCCGACGATCTACTCTGTGT
>ERZ1026856.857-NODE-857-length-16877-cov-22.163239_pt1 | contig 16877 bp, 17 predicted proteins | sample MGYA00380158_ERZ1026856 | MGnify/ENA primary metagenome ERZ1026856 (study PRJEB33269, sample SAMEA4719794) | human gut metagenome | biome: human-associated habitat; feature: organic feature; material: feces | place: Cameroon | collected 2013-10 ...
ATAATAGGTTGTATATAAAAATCATAATTAATGATATAATTAATAGGTAAAGTATCAAAAAAATGAGAAAGAAGTGATGAAAATGAATGAAAATAAAACTAATATTAACTGGTATCCAGGCCATATGGCTAAAACAAGAAGGCTTATAAAAGAAAACATTAATATGGTAGACATTATCTATGAAGTAGTAGATGCAAGAATACCTTTTTCATCTAAGATAAAGGATGTAGATGACTTAATAAAAGATAAACCTAAGATTATGATTATGACTAAAACTGATTTATGTGACATAAATAAAACTAATATGTGTGCTAAAATGTATGAAAAAGAAGGTTATAAAGTTGTAATGACAGATCTTATTAATAACAAAGGATTATCTGATATATATAGTGCAACTAGTCTTTTACTTAAAAATTTAGATGACAAAAGAGAAGCAAAAGGGCTTAAAAAGCGTGCATATAGAGCCTTAATAATTGGAATACCAAACGTTGGAAAGTCCACTTTAATAAATAGGTTAGTAGGTAAAAAAGCTGCTATAACAGGAGATAAACCAGGTGTTACTAAAAAGCTTTCTTGGATTAGAATAAATAAAGATTTGGAACTTTTGGATACTCCTGGAATATTATGGCCTAAAATAGATAATGAAACTCAGGCGTATAATTTAGCATCATTTTCTGCGATTAAAGAAGAAATATTACCACTTGGTAAGGTTGCATGTTACATTCTTGATACACTTAACAAGAAATATCAAGATAATTTGTTCAACAGATATGGAAATATAAAATATGATAATGATGATGTCACTTTGGCATATGATATAATTGGAAAAAAAAGAGGTTGTATAATATCAGGTGGAAGTATTGACTATGATAAAGTATCTAGTATAATAATAAAGGACTTAAGAGAGGGAAAGTTAGGAAAAATAACTTTTGATGAGGTATAAAAAATGAAAAATAACGAATTAATTAATTTATTAGAAGAAAAATATATGGCTGATGATACTATAAACGTAGTGTTAAAATATGTAATGGCACATGATAATAGTGATATTCTTAAAACCATAAATAACATTTATGATATTTTTTCTTACGCTGGTCTTAACAATGATCAAATAGAATTGCTTATAAAAAAGAATGTTAGAATTTTAAATAGTTCTAAGAGCGAAATGCTTAAATTAGCTTGTGTATTACAAGAAGTTAATTTAAATGATGAAATATTTTCCAAACCTACTATTGTAAGTGGTATAACTAACTATAAAAGAGTTTTTATGAGAGATTTTATTTCTAAAATAAGTGAAAAACGTGCTTATCGTAAAGGGGTTGATTTTTTAACTACTAGTGATAACATGGCATATTCATCTAAATACAATCTAAATGGATGTTGTGACGTAATTCAAAGGGGTATATTTTGTGACGAAGACTTAGAGGCTGCGTTGAATAAACATTTAAAATTCAAAGGAAAACCTATTTCAGTTGAAGAATATTTAAATAAAATGGCCGTAAATTTTTATATTAAATTTATGATTGATAATAAAAATAAGAAAACTAAAACAAATGGTATTAATGTAAAATGATTGATTTATATGAAAATGAAAAGAGACTATGGAGTTTAGGCTATGAAACGATAGCAGGATGTGATGAGGCTGGCCGTGGGCCTCTTTTTGGACCTGTTGTTATAGCATCAGTAATACTTCCACATGACTTTGTCTTAGAAGGTTTAAATGATTCTAAAAAGCTATCTGAGAAGAAACGAAATTATTATTACCCGCTTATAATGGAAAGGGCTTTAGCGGTTTCAGTTTCCGTAGTAGAAGCGGATGAAATAGATAAAATAAACATATATGAAGCATCAAGACAAGGAATGTTAAGAGCTACTAACTCTTTAAAAGTAAAACCAGACTACATAATAACGGATGCTATGCCACTTGATGGATTTACGAATGTACCACATGAAGCCATAATAAAAGGCGATGCTAAAAGTATAACGATTGCGGCAGCATCAGTAATAGCAAAAGTAACTCGTGATAGATTAATGTACGAAATAGATAAGATGCACCCAGAATACGAATTTAAAAAACATAAAGGCTATCCGACAAAAAAACACATTGAACTGATAGAAAAGTATGGTATAATTAACGGATATAGGCGTACATACGGACCTGTTAAAAAATACATAGAGGAACATATAAATAAATAAGGAGGCTTAAATTATGGGTAAAAACTTGGTAATAGTGGAATCTCCTACTAAGACTAAAGCAATAGAAAAATATTTAGGCAGTGATTATAAGGTAGTATCTAGTAAAGGTCACATAAGAGATCTTGCGACATCAGGTAAGTTTGGATTTGGTGTTGACTTAGAAAATCATTTTGAACCTAATTATGTTGCAATAAAAGGCAAGAAAAAAGATATTACAGCTCTAAAAAAAGATGCAGAAAAGGCTAAAATGGTTTATCTTGCAACCGACCCTGACCGTGAAGGAGAGGCTATTTCATGGCACTTAAAGGACACTTTAGGTCTTAAAGATGATGAATATGAAAGGGTTGTTTTTAACGAAATTACTAAAAACGTTGTAAGGGATGCATTTAATCACGCAAGAAAAATAGATGATGATTTAGTTCATAGTCAGGAAACTAGAAGAATATTAGATAGAATAATAGGCTTTAGGCTAAGCAAGCTAATGCAGTCTAAAACTGGAGGTAAATCGGCTGGTAGAGTTCAGTCTGTTGCACTTAAACTAATAGTAGACCGTGAAAGAGAAATAGAAAGTTTTAAAGAAGAAGAATATTGGACCGTAACAGCAAAATTTAAAGAAATGGAAGCATCCTTAGATACTGTGGATGGCAAAAAGGCGGACTTAAAAACAGAAGAAGAAACTGATAAGGTAATAGATGGTTTAGATAGTAAATTTGCAATATCAAACTATGAAACAAAACCTAAGAAAAAAGCTTCTAAATATCCTTTTATTACATCAACAATGCAGCAAGAAGCAATTTCAAAATTAGGTTTTTCTGCTAAGAAAACCATGCAGGTAGCTCAGAAATTATATGAAGGTATAGATATAGAAAACGATACGATTGGTTTAATTACTTATATGAGAACAGACTCGGTTAGATTATCTGATGAGTTTATTAAATCTAGCTATGCTTATATTAAAGAAAATTATGGTGAGGAATATGTTGGCTATGTAAAGAAATCTAAAAAACGTGAAAACGTTCAAGATGCTCATGAAGCCATTCGTCCATCTAGTATAAATAGAACGCCTGATTCTATAAAGAAATACCTAACAAAAGATGAATTTAAATTATATGAAATGATCTATGCAAGAGCACTTGCTTCCCTTATGTCGGATGCAAAATTGAATCAAACATCAATTACTTTGGATAATAATAATACAACGTTTAAAGCTTCTGGAAGTGTGCTTGTATTTGATGGTTATCTAAAAGTGTACGATAAGTTTGAATCATCAGAGAATAAGGTGCTTCCTAAATTAAAAGTAGGAGATGTGCTTAAAGCAGAAGAAATAGTAAAGGATCAACACTTTACTAAACCTCCAGCTAGATATACCGAAGCTAAACTTATTAAAGCCATGGAGGAGTTAGGAATAGGGCGCCCTTCTACTTATGCATCAACAATTAGTACTTTAACGCAAAGAGGATATGTTAAAATAATTGAAAAAAAACTTAATCCAACTGAAGTTGGAATTACAACAACGGATAAATTACAGGAATTTTTTAGTGATTTAATAAATGTTAAATATACTGCTAAGATGGAAGAGGACTTAGATAAGGTAGCAGAAGGCAAGAAAGTATGGTATAAAATCCTAGAATCATTTTATAAGGAATTTGAACCAGAAGTTGAAAACGCATTTGACAAAATGGAGAAAAAAGAAGATGAGGAAACCGGAGAAGTATGTCCTAAATGCGGTAAACCCATGGTTATAAAAAACGGAAGATATGGTAAGTTTGAAGCTTGCTCTGGATATCCAGAATGTAAATATATTAAACCAAAAGAAAAAAAACCAGTTGAAGAAGTGTGTAAGTGTCCTAAATGTGGTGGCATGATAGTTGAAAGAAAGACAAGGCGAGGCAAACTATTTTACGGATGTGGTAATTTTCCTAAGTGTAAAGTTGCTGTTTGGGATAAACCTACCGGTGAGTTATGTCCTGAGTGTAATAGTCTTTTAGTTACTGATAAAGATGGAATAATAAAATGTAGTGCTTGTGATTACAAAAAGTAAATATACAAACAATTGTATCATTTACTTTTTTTTAATTATATGATACCCTTATTAAGGCTTTTATTTGAGCTTTTTATAAACTTTTGAAGTGAATTTAAAATATATAAAGAATATAATATTACGAGATAAAGAGGTTGATTAAGTTGAATATAATGAAAAAGATATATAATGATAAAAAATTTATGTTAATTTCATCTCCAATTTTAACTCATAAAGAATTTATTAAAACAAAGTCCATTGTGCATCATGGTGGGACTAGGTTTAATCATTCAGTTAAAGTTGCTTATTTATCGTATAAATTATCTAAATTGTTAGGATTTGATACAAATGCTGCAACAAGAGCTGGCATTTTACATGATTTCTTTTTAGAAAGAGATGATAAAAATATAGTTACTGAAACAAAAATGCTAATAAAACATCCGACTATTGCTAAAGAAAACGCAATTAAGTATTTTGGTGTAAATGAAAAGGAACAAAATATAATAGAATCACATATGTTTCCTATATCAAATGTTGCACCTAAATATAAAGAAGCTTGGATAGTTACACTTTCAGATAAAATTGTTGCAACAATAGAGGGAGCAACTCGTGCTAAAGCACAATTTACTCTATGGTTACTATTTTTGGTTAATTTTATAAAATAAGCCGGAAGTTGGGCTTTTTTTAATTTAATATTTATGCTAAAATGTATTTAGTGTCTTCGTAGCTCAGCTGGATAGAGCACTCGCCTCCTAAGCGAGGGGTCGCGCGTTCAAATCGCGCCGGGGACGCCACTTATGTTAATAAAATGTCTTAATTATTTAAGGCATTTTTAAAATTTAGTAGTGTATTATTTTTAGTAGGTGAGATTATGTTTTATGATAATATTTTGTTTCTTAAACATTTTTTTGAAGTTGATTTAAAGATAAAGAAAGAAATGTTTAATATGGCTCCGGATGAAAGATTTAAAGATAACGATTCATTAGTTAAATATGTTGATGATTTAGATGAAAAAATAACATATATATTTACTGAACTAAAAGAAATTTCTTTACACTTATGGAAAAATGATTCTTTAAGCTTTTATTCACTTTGTAATTTAGAACAGACCATAAAAAGAGAACTATATTCTTGTGGTACTGATTATTACAAGTTAAATTTATTTTATAAAAATCGCATAAGTAATATTAGGCTTGAATTTACCAATTTAATTAAACAAAATTGCGTTGGATATAAGCTTGAAAAAAACAATTTAATGAATGTTTCTAATTCCATAAACGAAGTCTTACATTATTTACACTCTTATATAATAAATGACGAAAAATTGTTAGAATCTATTTTAATTACATACAGTAAGAGAACTGATTTTAATAGTGTTATAGCCTTAAGGGGAAAACCGGTTGATGTTTTTAAGAATTTATATGAAAAATTTCCTAGTGATATTAACGTAGGGATGACGGATATGGTTGTTATAAATGATAGTAAATTATTAATTATGATACGAGATGTTGGCCATGCTCTTACTTTTGAAATAACCGTTAAAAAAGATATTTGTGAAGTTGATTATTTTATTCCCAAAATATGTAATATTGACATGGTTAATTTACTTCCTGGAATTAATAAGGTAAAAGATGACAGTTTTGGTGCGATTGGTAAATTTAATGTATCCGTTTCTGAACTGCATAATACTTTGTATAATTTTATTAGGAAAGTGCCAACTGATGATGATTTAGTTATGTCTAAATTTAGTATATAAAAAGAAACTCATTGATATTTTTCTTTTTTTGTAATTTTTTCTTTATTTAATAACTTTACAATAAGAGGTGTTTATTCATGAAAAGATTTAATAGCGTGAAATTAGCGAGTAAATTAGGTGTTGTTGGTAATTTATTCTTATTAATAATAAAATTATGTGTTGGAATTATGACGAAATCAAGGGCTATGATAGCGGATGCCTTAAATAGTGCTGGAGATATAATTTCTTCATTTATGACTTTTATAGGTAATAAAATAGCTAATATTCCAAAAGATGAAGATCATAATTTAGGACATGGTAAAGCAGAGTATATATATTCAATGCTTATATCTAATTTAATGATTTTACTTTCTTTTGTAATATTTAAAGATTCTATTTTATCTATTATAAATAGAAATAAATATGTTTTTTCGTATTTTCTTATAGTAGTATGTATTTTAACTATAATAATTAAATTAATATTGTATATTTATACCAAATTTATATATAAAAAACATAATAATTTGCTTATTAAAGCTTGTTACATGGATCATAGAAATGATATTTTACTTACTACTTTAAATCTTTTTTCGTGCGTTTTTTCATATCATGGGATATATTTTGTAGATGGTATAGTGGGTATTTTAATTAGTGCATGGATTTTTTATACATCTTGTAAATTATTTAAAGAAAGTTATGATGTATTGATGGATAAATCTATTTCTATAGAAACAAAGAAAGAGGTATTAAAGATAATTAATAATTATAAAGATATAAAGATGATAAAACATTTTAATTCAACACCAGTAGGTTATAAATATCAAATATCATTTACAATATATGTTGATGGGGAATTTTCAACATTTAAAAGCCATGATATTGCAAATAGTTTGGAAAAAGAAATAGATAGAAAAATAGATGACATTTATTTAACAGTTATTCATGTTAATCCAATTAATTTAAACAAAAAAAGTTGAATATGATATAATAAGTATATGTTAAAAGAGGTATATATGAAAACAGCAATAGTATTATCAGGTGGCGGTGCTAAGGGTGCATATCAAATTGGATTTTGGAAAGCTATTCGTGAACTTAGAATAAATTATGACATAGTATGCGGTACATCAATAGGTGCTTTGAATGGTGCTTTTATGGTTCAGGGAAATTATAGGCAAGCCTTCAAATTATGGTATTTTATGGATTATAAAAAGGTAATTCCAGGAGGAATTGAAGGAAGCTATTACGATAGTAAAACTAGAAAAAAAGTTATTTTAAAATATGCTAAAGGAGCAATAAAGGGAGGACTTAGTGTTCCAGGATTAGAAAAAATCGTAGAGGAAAATTTAAATTATGATTTATTTTATAATTCCAATATTGATTATGGGTTAGTTACTGTAAAATTTCCTAAAATAAAACCTATAATGTTAACTAAAAGTGAAATTCCAAAGGAATTACTTAAGGATTATTTATTAGCATCAGCAGCATGTTTTCCAGCTTTTAAAATGAAAAAAATAAATAATGAGACCTATATTGATGGAGGATATTATGATAATATGCCTACTGATTTAGCAATAAAAATGGGAGCGGATAACATAATATGTGTTGATTTAAGAGCCCCTGGTAAAACAAGAAAAATAACAAGCAAAAATATTCCTATAAAAATTATATCATCCAAAAATGGTATAGGAAATTTTTTAGCTCTTGAGACAAATCAAACAAGGCGTTCTTTAAAATTAGGATATAATGACACTATGAAAGCATTCAATAAATTAGATGGTACTTATTATACATTCAAAAAGAATTCTTTAAATAGAAATTATAATAGAATGTATGAAAGATATATAAATAATTTAAATAATTATTTTGAAAATAAAGAAATAAAAAAAAGTTACAAAGCAATATATGGTAATAAAAGTGATATAAAATTTAATAATATACTAGAAAATTTAATGAAAGCATTTTCTTTTAATGATACTATTATATATAGAACTTCCTTCGTAAATGTTCTTTTAAAAAAGAAATTAAAAAAAGAGGAGAATAAAAGTTATAGTATTATAAAAAAAGTAATTAAAACTGAAAATTTAAATAAAAATTTTATAAGTAAAGAATTAATATGTTATATATATGATGAATTGCTAAAGAATAAAAAACATAATAAGTTATTAAATAATTTACTTATGCTTTTTCCAGATAGTTTTATGTGTGCTGTATATTTAAAAACAATAGTAAATAAAGGAGAATATTTATGATAAATACTTTAGAAAAATGTAAGATATTTGAAAAAGAATTAAACTATATAAATAATCCGAGATATAAAGAAAATGCACAGAAATTAATAAATTTACTTCCTGATTATTTTTTCGAAGTTCCAGCATCATCAACTGGTAAGTATCATCCATCTTTTGCATTAGGTAGTAGTGGGCTTGTTAGGCATACAAAAGTAGCGGTTAGGTTTGCTTATGAAATGTTTAATGATGAAAGCATAACAGGATCTTATTCTAAAAATGAAAAAGATTTAATGATAATATCTTTAATTATGCATGATGGATTAAAATCAGGCCTTGAAAAGTCCCAATATACTAAATTTGAGCATCCTCTTTTAGTGTGCGATTATATAAAAGAAAACAAGGATAAACTAACCTTTACTGACAAGGAAATAGAGTTTATGTGCCATGTTATATCATCACATATGGGGCCTTGGAACACTAATAATTATAGTGATGTAGTACTTCCTAAACCAGAGTCTAAATTTCAAAGATTTGTTCATATGTGTGATTATCTAGCAAGCCGTAAGGTAATAGATGTTAAATTTGATAACAATAACAACATAGAGGAATGATTTTATGTTAATAAAAAGATTTATTGTATTTGATTTAGACATATTTATATATGATTTAAAAAAAGAACTTGATAGTAAAAATATAGATTATGTAATGATTATTGAAGATGGATACTGTGAAATTCATATAGGTGATTTAATATATTTTTTATATAATATGAATGAAATTAAAGTAGACATTATAAATCCAAATATTGATCTAGATAAAATAATCGGATACAATCCATATTGTGATATGGATAACATAAATATTAGAAAAAAGAACAAAAAATTTAATATTTCTAAAAAGAAGCAAATGAAATATGAAAATAACAAATATAAACTGAAAATGAAAAACAGATAAAATCAATGTTTAAGTAGAAAAATGAAAACCTTTTTATATTTCAAAATTAAAGGTTAAAAATAAGGAACTTCGTGAAAGCGAAAGTTTTTTATTTGATAAATGTTGACAATATGAACATATATTCATATAATAAAAATGGTAATAAATAAAAAAGGAGATTATTATGAAGTTATTAGATGATGATAAAATAATAGATTTATCCGAATTATTTAAAATGTTTGGTGACTCGACAAGGGTTAAGATAATGAATGTTTTAATAAATGGAGAAAAGTGTGTTAATGATATATCTGAAAAAATAAAGGTAAGCCAGTCCGCGGTATCTCACCAACTTAGGATACTTAAGGATTCAAAGCTTGTTAAGTATAGAAAAGAAGGAAATTTAACATACTATTTTCTAGCAGATGATCATGTAGAAAAAATATTTAAGATGGGATGTGAACATATAAATGAAATATAAATTCAAATTAAGTTCTTTAGATTGCGCGGGTTGTGCTTTAGAAATTGAAAAAAAACTAAATGAAAATGATGAAATTGATGATGCAAGCGTTAATTTTTCTAAACTTATGATAACGGTTACAACAAAAGCACAAAATCCTAAAAAATTAGTTTCTGATATCGTAAAAAAGGTAGAACCAGAAAGTAAGGTAATGGATTTAAATGAATCATACGAAAATAAAGGTAAGTTTAAATTTCACATAATAAGACTTTTGGTTGGAATTATTTTTATGATAATAGGCATGTGCCAAAAAGGCACCATTTCAAATGTCTTTATAGTACTTAGTTACGTAACTCTTTTATATAGAACGTTTACTAATGCTATAAAATTACTATTTAAATCTAAAACGGTAAACGAAAATATGCTTGTTACAATATCTTGTGTTGGAGCTTATTTAACTGGTAATACTCGCGAGGGATTAATGGTTATTATTTTGTACGAAATAGGTAAAATACTAGAAGAGGTAGCAGTTAATAATTCAAGACGCTCAATAAGCGATTTAATGGATATAAAGCCAGAGATTGCTAACTTAAAAAAGGGTGACGAAATATTAACGGTAGATCCAAAAGATGTTAAAATAGGAGATGTAATAATAGTTAAAAAAGGAGATGAAATACCTCTTGATGGTACTATTATAAAAGGAAGTTCTAAATTAAATACGGCAGCATTAACTGGTGAGTCCGATTTAAAAAGTGTTAATAAAGGAGATAAAGTGTTATCTGGCTCTATTAATACACTTTCTGTTATCGAGATAAAAGTAGAAAGTTTATATGAAGATAGCACGGTATCTAAAATACTAGAATTAACGGAAAACGCAAGTGATAGAAAAGCTAAAGCCGAAAACTTTGTATCTAAGGCAGCTAAGGTTTATACCCCAATTATTATGATACTTGCACTTTTAATAGCACTTATTCTTCCATTATTTGGTTTAAGTTTTAAAGTGTCTATTTATAGGGCTTTAGTATTTTTAGTAGTATCTTGTCCTTGTGCAATTGCAATAAGTGTACCACTTGGATACTTTTCTGGAATAGGAAAAGCATCTAAAGCGGGAATCTTAGTTAAGGGAAGCGACTATTTAGAATTACTTTCATCAGTAAATAAAATCGTATTTGATAAAACAGGAACCATAACAACTGGTATATCAAATGATTACGAATTAGAAGTGTTAGATGATAAATACAAAGAAAAAGATATAATTAACTATTACGTAAAGGGTGAAGCTCTATCAAATCATCCACTTGCAAAATCAGTACTTAACGTGTTTAATAAAAAGGTAAGTACAAAAGACGTTTTAAATTATAAGGAAACAGCTGGTAAGGGAATCTCTTATGAAATAGATGGTAAAAAAATTAAGATAGGTTCATCTTCATTTGTTAATTTAAGTGATAAAGATAGTTATATTTATTTAAAAATTGACAGGAAAGTAGCAGCTAAACTAAAATTAATAGATGATATAAAGAAAGACTCTATATCTGCTATTTTAGAACTTAAAAAACAAAATATTAAAACGTTTATGTTTACTGGAGACAAAAAGAAATCAGCAGAGACTGTAGCTAAAAAAACTGGCGTAGATGAAGTCTTGTTTGAGATGCTTCCAGATGATAAATATAAAGAACTTAATAAGATAATAAAAGGAAATGATAAGAAAACGGCGTTTGTAGGAGATGGAATAAATGATGCTCCATCACTTGCACTTTCTGACGTTGGAATTTCAATGGGAATTGAAGGCTCTGCATCTGCGATTGAAGCTTCGGATGTAGTCATTATGAATGATAGTTTAAGCAAAATACCAGAAGCTATTAAAATATCAAAATTTACTAAAAAAATAATCAAGCAAAATCTTATATTTGCTATAGGAGTAAAGGTATTAGTATTAGTTTTAAGTGCTATTGGAGTAGCTAATATGTGGCAGGCTGTTTTCGCTGATACTGGCGTTACGTTACTTACTATTTTAAATTCTACGAGAATTTTAAGAAAGAAATAAAAAATTAAATACATTTTATTGTACTATTAAATATAATATGATAGAATGTATTTGAAATGCCTTCTTAGTTAAGTGGTATAACGCAGCCATGGTAAGGCTGAATTGTAAGTTCGATTCTTACAGGAGGCACCAGTAAGTAATCTGTCCAGACCTGTATAGTTTAGGACTTAAATATATAAGTATCAATTTCTGTTGAGAAATTGGTACTTTTTAATTGTTTAAGTATAGGAGGTCGGATAAAATTATAATTAAAACAAATAAAAATAATTTCACTATTTCAAATGATAATATAGACAAAATTAAAAAATATATTGAGCAAACTAACGACACTACTTCTAATTTAAGAGATTTCAATGATATAAATATAGTTTTTAAAATAATTCAAATTTGACTTTTTTAATAATTTTTGTATAATAGCTTGTTAAAGAGGTGGAATTATGAAGAATTTAGCTATTAATGGTAACGTGTATAATAATATTTTTAAATATAATGATAAATTACTGTTAAAATATTCATCTAAAAGTTTGGCGGCTTGGGAACATTTGATGAAAAAAGATATGAGTTATGCTAATTTACCCGTTGATATATTTCAATTAACAAGTGATGAAAAAAAGGAGTTTCCAACTGCTAATTCTAAAATTCTTTTACCTTATTATGATAATTATAAATCCTTTACAGATGAAAATTTTACAAAAAAGCTAAGAACTAAAGACATATTAGATTTATATTTAAAGCATATAGAGATTTTAAAAGATATGCAACTTAAAGATGTTTATTTTTGTGATTTACATTCAAGTAATATTATGTTGAATGAAAACTTTGATATAAAATTTATTGACTATGATTTATGTATAGTTGATGATATTATTGATGATAATGTAAAAGCCTTATTAAATTATGACATGCCTATTAGTGAATTAAAAAATAAAGCACAACTTGAAGGAAAAAAAGCTCTTTTAAAAATATATTTAAATTATCTGTCTACAGGATCTTTCAAGCCTATAAAATCTCTAAAATTATCTGTGCTTGGTTTGGGATTAGATGATTACTCTCTTAACAATATTTTGAAATATTTAGATAAAAATAATAAGATAGATTCGTCTTATTATTTAGAAGATATTATTTTACATTTAAAAGATATAAATTATGAGTCACCAAGTCTAACTTTTAGAAAATACATGTAATATTCATGTATTTTTTTATTAAAAATTAAAATTTTATTTACATACAAACGAATGTATGGTAATATTTATATGTATTAATATAAAGAAGGTGTTATTTTGTATTCTTATATAAAGGGGATAATAACTGATATTGAAGCAAATTATATTGTACTAGAAAATAATAATATCGGTTATTTAATATATGTTTCAAATCCGTATTCATATAAAATAAATGATGAAGTCATCATTTATTTGCATGAACAAATAAAAGAAGATGAAGATACTTTATATGGATTTAAAACTAAGGATGAAAAAAACTTATTTTTAAGATTAATAAGTGTTAAGGGTTTAGGGTGTAAAATGGCTCTTCCTATGCTTTCAGGTGATAATAAAGATACTATTTTAGATGCGATAGATACCGGAAACGTAAGTTACTTAAAGAAGTTCCCTAAGATAGGAGATAAGGTTGCAAGGCAAATAATTCTTGATTTGAAAGGTAAGCTTGCGAGTGATGACAAAAATGTTAGTGTAAATAATTTTGAAGAACTTTTCGAAACTCTTAAGTCTCTTGGGTATAAAACTAATGATATTAATAAGGTATTACCTAAATTAGATGCCTCTCTTTCTTTGGAAAAGCAAGTTAAAGAAGCTCTTAAGTTATTATTAAAATAAGAAAGGATTAAATTATGGATAATAGATTGGTTACGGGAGATAAATTAAAGGAAGATGGTTTTGAGTCTAGTATTAGACCACAAACAATTGATGAATATATTGGTCAAAAGGATATAAAAGAAAATATAAAAATATTTATGTCTGCCGCTAAAATGAGGGGTGAAACATTAGACCATGTATTGTTATATGGACCTCCAGGACTTGGCAAAACAACGTTATCTTACGTAATAGCAAATGAGATGGGAGCAACGATTAAAACAGCCTCAGGACCTGCTATTGAAAAGTCAGGGGATTTAGCAGCTATTTTATCTTCACTAGAAGAAGGTGACGTACTTTTTATTGATGAGATTCATAGAATTCCAAGATTTGTTGAAGAGATTTTATACTCGGCAATGGAAGATTTTACGCTTGACATTATAGTAGGAGCAGAAGGCTCTAATCGTAATATAAGAATTGATTTGCCACATTTTACGTTAATTGGTGCAACAACTAGAGCAGGAGATTTATCAGCACCATTAAGAGATAGATTTGGAATTGTTTCTAAACTTAATTATTATACTGAAGATGAAATAACGGAAATCATAAAAAGAAGCGCTAGAGTTCTTAATTTAATAATTGAAGAAGATGCGGCACGTGAACTTGCTAATAGATGCAGAAGAACTCCTAGAATTGCAAACAGATTACTTAAACGCGTTAGCGATTTTGCTTTAGTTAAAGGTGATGGGACAATAACACTTGATATTACTAAGTATGCTCTTGATTCGTTAAAAGTTGATAAGTTAGGTTTAGATGAAGTCGACTATGAATTATTAAAAACCATAATTTATAAATTTAATGGTGGTCCTGTCGGTGTTGAAGCAGTTGCGGCATCAATTGGTGAAGAAGTATCAACGATAGAAGACGTTTGTGAGCCTTACCTTTTACAGATAGGTTACTTAAAAAGAACTCCAAGAGGAAGAATAGTAACAGATTTGGCTTATAAGCACTTAAACATTTCAAAAAATAGTAAGTAATTGCTATTTTAATGAAAAAAGATTATAATAAGTACTTGTTTAGTATTTATTATTTTTTCATTTGGAGGGGAATTTATGAAAACAGAAGATTTTGATTATGATTTACCAAAAGAGCTAATTGCACAAACTCCTTTAAAAAACAGAAATGCATCACGAATGATGGTACTTGATAAAAAAACTGGAGAGTATGATGACAAACATTTTACTGATTTAATAGATTACCTAAATCCAGGTGATACATTAGTATTAAATGATACAAAGGTAATACCAGCAAGACTTATTGGACATAAACCTGAAACTGGTGCCGTAATAGAAGTATTAATGTTAAAGGATTTGGGCGATGATGAATGGGAGTGTTTAACAAAGCCTGCTAAAAGAATAAAAGAAGGGACCGTTGTTAAGTTTTCCGATGAGTTATCTTGCAAGTGTACGTTTGCTGGTAAAGATGGAATAAGACATTATAAGTTTATTTATGATGGTATATTTTTAGAAATATTAGATAGATTAGGTGAGATGCCACTTCCACCATACATTACCGAAAAACTAGATGACAAAAATAGATATCAAACCGTTTATGCTAAGAATCCAGGATCAGCAGCCGCACCAACAGCAGGGCTTCATTTTACTAAAGAGTACATAGAAAAGGTAAAGGAAAAAGGCGTAAATGTAGCTTATGTAACATTACACGTTGGACTTGGAACTTTTAGGCCTGTAGTTGTTGAAGATGTTACAAAACATGATATGCATTCTGAGTATTACATATTAAGTAGTGAAGTAGCTGACTTACTTAATAAAACAAGAGATGCTGGTAAAAGAATAGTTGCGGTAGGAACAACATCAACTAGAGTTCTTGAAACCGTTGCAGATAATAATGGCCGCTTTAAAATGCAAAGTGGAAATACCAAGATATTTATTTACCCTGGATATAAATTTCATGGTATAGACGCACTTTTAACTAATTTTCACTTGCCAAAGTCAACACTTATTATGTTAATTAGTGCACTTGCAGGGAAGGAAAACGTTCTTAAAGCATATAAACATGCAGTAGAAGAAAAATATAGATTTTTCTCATTTGGAGATTGTATGCTTATAAAATAAAGAGGTGAAATATGGCAAAGATAAAATATGAATTAATTAAAAATAATAAAGGCGATAAAAACGTAAGATTAGGTATATTACATACCAATCATGGAAGTTTTGAAACACCAATGTTTATGCCGGTTGGAACACTTGCTAATGTTAAAACATTAATGCCCGAAGAATTAAAAGCATGCTCTTGTGCGGTTGTTCTTTCTAATACATATCATCTATGGTTAAGACCTGGAGAGGATGTTGTAAAAAAAGCTGGTGGCCTTAATAAATTTATGAATTATTACGGACCAACTCTTACTGATTCTGGAGGATTTCAAGTGTTTTCTTTGGCAAAAAATAAAAATAAAGATATAACTGAAGAAGGTGTTCATTTTAAGAGCCACATAGATGGTAAAAAACTATTTTTAACTCCAGAAAAATCTATTGAAATACAAAATAAGTTAGATTCTGATATTGCGATGAGTTTTGATGAATGTGCTCCATATCCTGAAACTAGAGAGTATATTCAAAATTCCATGAGAAGGACACTTAGGTGGGCTAAGAGAGGAAAATATGTTTTTAATAATCCTAATCAATCTTTATTTGGTATTGTTCAAGGTGGAGAATTTGAGGATTTAAGAAAAGAAAGTGCTATAGAAACTGTTAAAATGAACTTTGATGGTTACTCTGTTGGTGGAACTTCTGTTGGTGAACCTAAAGATATTATGTACAATATGATAACTTATTCAACTAAGTATTTACCATATGATAAACCAAGATATTTAATGGGCGTAGGTGAACCTATTGATATTTTAGAAGGTGTATCACGTGGTATTGATATGTTTGATTGCGTTTTACCAACAAGAATTGCAAGACATGGTAATTGTTTTACTAGGCATGGAAAAATTAATATTAAAAATGCAAAATATAAGGAAGATTTTACTCCGCTTGATAATGAATGTGACTGTTATACTTGTAAAAACTTTACAAAAGCATATGTTAGACATTTAATAACTTCTAAAGAGGTAAATGGTGGAAGACTTCTTTCAATCCATAACATAAGATTTTTAATAAAGTTAACTGAGGATATAAGAAAATCAATAAAAGAAGATAGATTTTATGAATTTAAAGAAAAATTTATAAAAGAATATAAAAACGATGAAATTAAATAACCTCATCGTTTTTATCATCTAAGTTTTTACCTAGTATGCCCGCAATTAAACTAAACATAAGAAGTACTATGTAGTATATAATGTTTTTTATACCAAAGTGTGCTTTAAAAATAACTAATGATAAAAATAGCATTATAATGAACCATATTAAAAAATAAATAATACCATTTATT
>ERZ1026856.858-NODE-858-length-16869-cov-8.474961_pt1 | contig 16869 bp, 12 predicted proteins | sample MGYA00380158_ERZ1026856 | MGnify/ENA primary metagenome ERZ1026856 (study PRJEB33269, sample SAMEA4719794) | human gut metagenome | biome: human-associated habitat; feature: organic feature; material: feces | place: Cameroon | collected 2013-10 ...
GCACAGATAAACAATGCCGTCGTCGCCTTGATATAGCGCATCACCCAACTGCCGAGGAAGCGACCCACCATGAAGAAAGCCAAGGCTACGGTCAAGACCAAAGAAGCCGTGCGGTCGGTCATCCAGTGCATACCGGTTACGAAATTGATGAAGTAGGAATTGATGGAAATCTCCGCTATCTCATAGCACAAGAGTGCCAAGAGTCCGAAGACAAACATACCATGATGCTTGAAGAGTTTGCCGATGTTGGAACCATCCGCCTGGTCTTCTTCCGTCTCCTCATGCTTGATTTCTGGCAAGTGGACACGTGAGAACACCAAGGCTATCACGAGCACCAAGATGCCGAGTATCGTATAAGGCACAGCCACATTGCCACCCTCATCGGTATTATTGAAGAGGAACTGACCGATGCAGAAGGTAGCGAAGAGGCTACCCAAGCCATTGAACGACTGAGAAAGGTTTAAGCGACTGGTTGCCGTCTCCTTGGCACCCAACTCGGTGACATACGGATTGGCTGCCGTCTCCAGGAACACCAAGCCACAACCGATGATGAAGAGGCACAAGAGGAAGGCATAGAAACTGCCCATCGCTGCTCCTGGAATAAACATCAACGAACCTGCACCGAAGAGAATCAGTCCGAAGACGACACCACGACGATAGCCATAACGATTGATAAAGATACCCGCAGGAATCGCCATCAGGAAGTAACCGAGATAAGTGGTTACCTGGATGAGCGAGGAATGGGTGATACTGATATGCAAAGCATTCTGGAAGTGCTTGTTGAGCACATCCAGAATGGCACGAGCGAAGCCCCACAAGAAGAAGAGCAACGTGATTAAAACAAAAGGTACGAGATACTTTCTGTCTGTTATCTTATTTTGTTGACTTGGCATTACTTCTTATTTTCAGGTTCAATAACTTTCCAAACGCCAGCAGCCAACGCACCACCGATGCACTGATAGATGACATAGTTGATAGCTGGATTGATGTGGCATCCAGAGATACCGCCAATGGTGTAAGCCATTGCTACCACAGCAAGACCGAAAGTCATCGCTGTACCCACTACTGTTGCAGGAGCGCCATTGTCGCAACCCAAGCTGACTGCTGCACCGCAGCCCATCAGCACGAGCACCATCGTGCCCACCATTTCAGCTAAATACTTTTTCATAATTTCACTAATTAGGGTTTATGATTTTTATAATTCTCTTTTATATACTTAATATATATATTAGATATTTTACTTATTATAACGTTTAATTGCAAAAAATATTTTATTGAAAGAAGTTTTTTCAATGGAAAACAACATTGCTTAATGATGGCTAGGAAACCGACTCAAGTTAAAAGGTAAGTAACATATCCCCCCAAGCATTTCAACAAGCACTTATTTTTGAAAAGATTCACTCTCATGACTACCAACTTTTAACCCATAAAGAAGGAAGGATAATTACGCTTCTCTATCACCATGCCTCACTATTTGTTGAAAGTATAGTTCTCTAGTTAGTCTCCCTTCTATGGCACCGACGAATTCTTTACGATTCTATTATTAATTATCAGTTTTTTCACCACAATACTATCATCCTTAATTTCCCCGAACAAATATGTATTTATATCGTCATAAACTTCCTGATAATCGCCAATTGACTTTCCTTGTTCTTTTTGTAAACTTATCAACTTAGATTCTTTACTTTTCGAGAAAAGCTTTTCTAACTCAGACCTAGATTTCTTATTATCATAACATAACAAGAACATTGCATCATCTTGAGATGCCCAAACACCCATGCTAGAATATTTTGCAGATTGCAGTATTCCAACGCCCCAGTTCTGAACGACAATGTACTTTCTTTTCCCATTCCTCCTAATTGTTAGCACATACACTTCCCCCTTTATGTTCGGTGGAAACTGTTTTAACAATTTCAATATCGCAGCATTTATACTTTTTTGTTTGAAACACACAACATTAAATGACATTTCCCCTTTCGAGCTATCGCTTAGACTAGAATCCTTTCGTATGGACACACACGAAAGGAACATTAGCCATAACAACCATGCTGTAAAAATGGGCAACAAACACTTATTTTTGAAAAGTTTCGCTCTCATGACTATCAAATTTTAATCTTATGTAAATAAAAAAAGGATCAATTGGACCATTAAAAGGCTCTCGTGTCTCAACTCTATTTTTCCCACTTGTTTTCTTAAATATCCTTTTGTCGTAAACACCACATAGGAATATTGGCATAGATTTAACAAACCACACCCCCCATGCTTTACTTATAAATTTTCGAATATCTCTCGAAAATCATAGTAATTGAAACGGATTATAACCTTATCAATTTTACTACTATCAACCGTAAGTACTCCATAGCCAACCAAATCCTTATGCACTAACGAATCAGGCTCATTTTTATAGATTTCAATTTTGCGATTTAAAAATTCAGACAATTCCGAAATGTTTGTACTATAGACGCAAATAGAATCATTCGTGATATTTTGACCTTGAATATTAACAATTACAAGGTTCATAAAAAGTATAATAATTAATGGTTTCATTTTATCGAAGAGTTTATAATTATTTCATTTAGCATATTATTAAACAATTCAAAGTCTTCCATTTTAGAAGAAAGGGTGTACCTAGTATATTTCCTCGGCTTTGAAGTATAAATAAATGAAGTTGGATCAATAGCTCCATGTGTCATAGATACATATCTCATATTGTTTAGGAACAACATATCCCCTTGCGAATTATCCGTACCAAGCCCAGAAGGAGCCGCCATATTACTAGGATGATTATGAATATAGCTACGAAGATAGCCATATTGAGAAATACGGTCTTTAATATAGTCAATACTAGCGTCCGATAAATCATCATATGAAACACCAAGATGCGAAGACATTTATAATAAACTGGTCGCTGGAAGTATAGTTGCCGAGTTGTACTCACCTTCTATGGCTCCGACGATTTCTTTTTCAAATTTTACTTTTCATGAATATAAAACTTAACTTTTGCATCATAAGCAGAAATCTGAATTTGTCCAGTCCCACCATAATGTCCTTTAGGAAGTGTTCCCATAATCAACCAACTATGTTTAAATTTTACGACTTCAAAAGGATATTCTCCATTTATTGTTTCCTTGCCATAGATATCACTCAAATATGCAATACCTATTTCTGCTGCAAGTGTTGGATTATCTACAAGAATGGAATTTACCTCCTTAGTTTTATCATTTAATATCCTCCCATTGCTTTTATATATATAAACTGCCATAGTATCCTTTCCTATAGCTATCGCTTTCCATACGCTATCGCCTATTAGTGAGGCTTGCAGCTTTTGCACATTTTTCTGCCCAAATTTAGACAAAAAAAGAGACTTTGCTACATCAAGAGCCGTATTCTTTCTAGTAACAACAGCTCTAGCAAGCGTATCATTATTATCATACAAAATGTCAGGCGAGTCAAAATAATCCTTAGGATTGTAAGATTCACCTTCATACTCTTGTAAAGAAACCAAACGATAAAAATTTGGCGTATTATCACTTGGCTTGTAAAAAAGTACAACAAGAATTGTTGTCACTATAATACTTATAAACACAACTACCTTCCTCATTTATTTTATTTTGATTTCTCCATCCCTCACACTATTTATTGGGGGATTTTATGAGCTGATTATTGATTATCATTTTTTATCAAAGAGGCCCATGGCGATTAGGACTATTATAAAAGTATTCTACATTTTTATCTTTAACATCAAACAGAATTGTGGGAATCTGATACTTACTATTTTTTCTTTCAGAGTCATCCACACAATACTCTACTTTTAGTACCTTTAGTAAAGACTGTACTGACATATTTTTCTTTCTTATTTCATCTTGACAAATAGAAATGCCACAATCAATAGAATCGTGCGGCAGAAGAACATGCGAGCTTGCTACCCTACCATAAAACGTTGCAAAAGAAATGCTTTTTAGTGAATCTACGCAAAAATGTATTTTAGAATTACAGTCATATCCCATAGCTTGCATAGGAATAAAAAAAGTATCATTAGTTGTGTTTGTGATTCTAAATACCAAATGGATTTCTCGCGTGTAATTTTCATCACCTTTACTGGTCAAAGGATAATTGTCAAAAACCTTCACTAAATCAGCTTTAATAACCGCATGTTGCTTGTTAGGACAACAAGAACATAAAAGTATCGATATTATAATAACAAAATCTTTCATCATACTCTAATTATATTTTAATGTTGTAAATATTCGTTTGGTTGTTCCTTTTTCAAATATTCATATAATTCTTTTAATTCTTTAGTTGTTTTTTTCCAAGAAGGGTGATTCAGATGCCCTTGTTAAGGTCCTTGACTATATTGCCATTCTTGTCATATCCGTATTCAACATTTTCAGAAGCACCATCCACAAAGTTCCAAGCATCCTTGTAAGTAGGGTCTTCCACTTTATCTTCTGCATTGAGCAACTGGTTTCCTTTATAGGCAAAGCTTACATCATCTATCAAGCCATAAGTTCCCCCATCTTGAAGGCCATTACGTTTCAAGGTCAGCATGTTACCCATCAAGTCATACGTATAACGAGTATCATAATGAGCATTCGTAGAGTTGTCCTCAGAATAGGAAGCAGAGGTCAAGCGAGAAAGCCGATCATACGTAAAATCATATTTTCGTTTCAAAATCTCATCGCTCGCACTCCAGACCATTGCGGATATATTTCCACCAAACTCACGATTCTTGCCGTCATAATATGACAAGGATTCCCTGAAGTTTGAGGAAGATATGTCCGTTGGCCATTCCCTTACATTATAACCATAACCAATCGTTTCCTTTTCAAAGACCTTTTGACTTATCAAGCGGCAATGCTTGTCATAGATATTTTGCTTCAAAGAGACAATCTTACCACCATTTAATTGGTGGAGCACCTGTTGCAAACGGTCGGCATTGTCATAGCGATAAGTGTAAACCTCCTCTTGTTTTGAGGAACCTACGACATGCACAATCCAGGCTGCCCCTGGACCACGTTCCACCGTTTTTCTTCCCAATGGAGAATTCTCGTAGAAATACTCCATATAGGCATAAGGTTCCTTGTAGTCTGAAATATAATGGTCTCTGGTCACATCAGTATAGTTGCCCAAATTGCCTGACAAGGCTACAGGCTTGCCCTTCTGAAATACATGCCCAAACGCATCATAGCTTGTGGTTTCAAGCAAGTCAACACCACTTTCAGGTGATAAGTTGACTGACACTTTCTCTACCAAACGTCCCAGCCCATCATAGTATTGGTACTCGTCTATCGACTTTGATGGACTGATGTTCCTTTGGGACAAGATGTAATTCTCATCGTTGGATTGAGCCAAGGATGATTGACCAAAAAGCATCGGAGATAGAACCGATATGAACATATAGAGTTTTCTCATCAGCGATAATTATATTTATAAGTTGCCAATGGATTGGCATCCAAGTCCTTTTCGGAAAAGAATCTTCCATAGGCGTCATATTCGTAATAGTTAATTTTAACACACTGTTATAGGGAAACAACTTATTCTCAAACATTCAATCATCCCTTCCATTTGAGTAAATAAAAGGAATATATTTAATAGCCTTTACGCCTTTGGGCGTATAATCAAGCCACATGGTTTGATGTCGAACTTGCTTTATCTTATAAAATTTATCATAGACTACTTCTAAAAGCATACCTTCATGTATTATAGTTTGATTAAAAGAAGAAACAAATAAAGAATCATTTAACTTCTGTGTTACTATATGCTTTGGAAAGTCTGGATACACTTCACATACAGTATCCCATTCACGCTTGGTTGATAAAAAAAGATATTTTTTCCCTCTATAAGAAATATAGTACTCTCCATTTTTCATCACCAAATCCCATTTATCTATTACCGAATCCTTACAACAAGCCTTAATGACAATATCATTGTCATTATACACAATACGGTAATCCTCCACGTAAAAGGAAGGATAAAGTACAACCTCTTTCTCCTTTGACTGAAAACAAGAAACTAAGGTAAAAGCCATTATAGCCAAAAGAGTTTTATTATTTGCCTTCATATCGTTATTTTTCATTTAAATTCGTACTTTTATGGAATAATTCCATCATTACTTGTTGATATATATTTACTTTTTGAAATTTTATATCATGCATTTTCTGATGGTCTTTGTCTTGAGAAACATTCCATTTTTTCCTTGCATCATTATAATCTCCTGTTTTTATAAAATCATTTAACACTTCAGGATAATTGTACAAATGGCCTGCCAATTCATGACAAATGGTTTCCAATAATTTTTCTGGACTTCTATCAGGATCAAATATAATATCAAATGCAGGCTTATTATTTTCATCTTTCCTTAACTGTGTCTGCGCATTTATAGCTTTAAAATATGCTGTTTTGGCATCTGGTTCTGAAAATGTCATTTCATTAATATTCACATCAAAATCAGAATATTTCCCATTACCTTTTACCCCAAAGAAAACTGAGTTCTTAGGAGTAAAGTCGGCAAATAATTGCTTTCCGAAAGAAGTCTTTGCAAAACGAAACATAGCTGCACGAAATTCAGGAGTACTCGTATAATATTTAGGGGATTTATCATCCTCCCACAAAATTGTTTTTATTCTTTTTCCATCTGTATCTATCGCATTTATCGGATTATTTGCACAATAAGCATAAGGGGTCATATCCACATAGTCTGTCGCATGTGGGTCTTGTGTCAAAAACCTCATGCCGTCATACCATCTAGCACCATAATCGTACCAATCCAAGCCGTGCATCCTATCCAATTCTTTCCCATTATACTTATATCTTTGCACATTGCCATTTGTGCTTTCTGCCATCAAGCCACCGAATGGATAGTAATGATTCACTTGTTCCACATCACCAGTAGTACCATTGACTACCACTCGATTACTACCGAGGTGGTCTTTTAGGTAATAATGGTACACAGGTTCTCCATTGGCAAAAGAGATGTAACCTCCATCTACCAATATTTGAGCCAACTTTCCATTCTCATAAATCATATTATCACAATAGTCCAAAGTCATACTTGAACTTGGCATGGTCGTTACATAGGATGCTTGCAACTTCTTGCCTTGTGCATCATACACGTAACTGATGCTCTTGCCATCTTCCATTTTTAGAGAAGTCGGCAAGTTCAATGAATTATAGGTAATTTGCAAGATACCCTTGTTTAGGTCCTTGACCATATTGCCATTCTTGTCATATCCGTATTCAACATTTTCAGAAGCACCATCAACAAAATTCCAAGCATCCTTGTAAGTAGGGTCTTCCACTTTGTCTTCTGCATTGAGCAACTGATTTCCCTTATAGGTAAAACTTACATCATCTATCAAGCCATAAGTTCCCCCATCTTGAAGGCCATTGCGTTTCAAGGTCAGCATGTTACCCATCAAGTCATACGTATAACGAGTATCATAATGAGCATTCGTAGAGTTGTCCTCAGAATAGGAAGCAGAGGTCAAGCGAGAAAGCCGATCATACGTAAAATCATATTTTCGTTTCAAAATCTCATCGCTCGCACTCCAGACCATTGCGGATATATTTCCACCAAACTCACGATTCTTGCCGTCATAATATGACAAGGATTCCCTGAAGTTTGAGGAAGATATGTCCGTTGGCCATTCCCTTACATTATAACCATAACCAATCGTTTCCTTTTCAAAGACCTTTTGACTTATCAAGCGGCAATGCTTGTCATAGATATTTTGCTTCAAAGAGACAATCTTACCACCATTTAATTGGTGGAGCACCTGTTGTAAACGGTCGGCATTATCATAACGATAGGTGTAAACCTCCTCTTGTTTTGAGGAACCTACGACATGCTCATGAAGCATACTTTGCACCTTGCCAGTATAAGTGTAGAGATAATAATAACAATCCAAACCTCCCAGACTGTTCTCCGATCGTTTTTGAACAAGTTGCCCTTTTCTGTCATAATAGCAAACAGAATACAGTTCTTTTCCATCATCTGTGGATACAACGATACCAGTCTGCAAGGTTCTTGCATTTTCCGACTTGATGCCATAGCCAGCCTTTCCTACATATTGCAAGGCTGCGATGTTAGGAATTGAATCATAATTGTCATAAAAATACCTCACGGAATATGCACCATCACCCTGACGTATCAAACGCCCAAATTGGTCATAAACCAGTTGGGTATATGTATTGTTGGATTTTTGCACACCAGACTGAATGAACACAGGTCTGTCCATGTTATCATACCGTATGGCGACAGCATCAGCCCCAGGAAGTTTCTTGGAAACACAACGATGAAATTCATCATAGCTATATAAATAAGCGTTATCCAACAATGGAGCGGCTGATTTACAAGAATAATTGCCAGGGGATGACAAACGTGAAGATGCCTCTGGTGGCAAAACTACAGCCAAGTCACCTTTGGAATCATATATATAGTAAGTATCAACATCCGTTTCTGCAAAAACTCTCCTACTCAAAATCAGCCGTCCCAAGAAATCCTTGAACTCATAGGTAACTCTACCGTCTTCGTCAGTTTGTTTTATGACATTCAAGGTTCCATCTGGATAATAAGATTTATTAGAAAGAACATCGTTTTCCAATTCAAAGGACAAGCAATTCAGATGTGCTTTCGTAGAATTACTTAAATAAGAAATTTCACGTTTTTTTCCTTGTACAATCCATGCTGCCCCTGGACCACGTTCCTCTGTTTTTCTTCCCAATGGAGAATTCTCGTAGAAATACTCCATATAGGCATAAGGTTCCTTGTAGTCTGAAATATAATGGTCTCTGGTCACATCAGTATAGTTGCCCAAATTGCCAGACAAGGCTACAGGCTTGCCCTTCTGAAGTACATGCCCAAACGCATCATAGCTTGTGGATTCAAGCAAGTCAACACCACTTTCAGGTGATAAGTTGACAGACACTTTCTCTATCAAACGCCCCAAGCCATCGTAATACGAGTGTTCAGAGACATAGTTCGTCAAACTCGTATTTTTCTGTATTGTTATGCTGTTCTCCTCTGGAGATTGGGCAAATGTGGGTAACATGCCCAATAACAATACAATAAGCAAAAAGATATTACTATATATTCTCATTGGCGATAAATGTATTTATAAGTTGTTAATGGATTGGAATCCAAATCTTTTTCCGAGATGAGCCTTCCAAAGGCATCATAGTCGTAATAGTTTATATTACCATTTGGTAAAATCACCTCAGAGACCTTATACCATGGATTGTACAAATATGCCGTCACATGCGCATTTGTCCCTTTTACTACTAAATCATACAAATCCTTCAACTCTTTTGCCGTCAATGTAGCCTTGTTTCCTATGTTTCTTACTGTTGTTGAAAGCGCAGACACCTTGTCATAGGTCGTTCCTACAATTTCCATTATTGGACATTGATAAGAATAAGACCATAATAGTACGGTATGCAGACCATCATTTGTTGTATATTCCAAGATATTACCATAGGAATCATACTTTTCCACTTTTAAATCTTGACGCATTTTTCCATCTGTGCCCTTTGTCAAAAATTCGTTGAACATTGGCACTGCGTTTCCAACCAATGAATAGTTCTTTCGATACCCTCCTACAAGCGTATTACCAGAAGTGCCCATATAGTTGTCCATACCTGTGACTTCTGCTAAACAATGTTTTTCTTGTAATCCCTCTGCCCCAGTGGAAGTCCTTTCATGTGGATAGGTAAGCACTTTTTGTGATTTTTGGATACCATTAGTGGTCACAACTCTATTTTCTTTATAGTTTGTTTGGTCGTAACCAAAAGTTATTTTTTTAGGCAGCAAAGCCTTACCATTTACATAAGATGTTTCTGTGATTTCATCCAAATAGTTCCAAACATTTGCCTTGGTATATATGGACAAATGATACGTACATCCTTCCGCTGCCGTACCACTTAAAAAGAGAGGGAGACACTTTGGGAACAATATTTCCTCATATTTTTTACTTCCATAAGTGTAATCTGTCTGTTGTACAAGCTCATCTGTTGAGGAATAAATTTTCCTAGTTAGGATTTTTCCATTCAATCCATAGTTGGGATAATAATATTGTTCTCCCATCCCCATTTCCCGATAAGTCTGGTTCTCATAATTACTGACAATATAGCCATTATCCTGTCCATTCGCATTGACAACCTTCTTTTTTACTACAGAATATCCTACGGTAGGAACACCCAAGGACATCAAACTCAAATCGGACTTTTGTGAACCTACAAAAGAATAGGTAAGCTGACCAATAGCCAAAGAACCCTGACTAAAAAAATTCAACGCCATATTCTTGCACCTAACTGTTGGTACAAGCAATTTTCCATTATAATACTCATAACACGTCTTGCTTACAAAGTCTGACTTATGCCCATCATAATTGGTTATGCTTTTAATTCTAACGCCACCCCCAATAGACAATCCACTGCTGTCAGCGATAGATTCATCCAAAACAAACGAATGTCCTGTCGTTGCACGGATGGATGCCGTTGTCACGTAATCACTAGGAACATACGGCACTGTAACATATATAACATATACCCCAGGTTTCAAGTGTCTTGTAAATGTCTTTGACATGCCAGGAGTTGAGGTAGAAGTAGAGAAAACCTCATGGTATTTAGTACCTTGGACACACCATATTGTTGCAGAACAAGAATATTTTGCAGGATCTTTACTGTTGATGTTTACTATAAATTCTATGTCCTTTTCTTCTGAAAGAATGAAACTTTCCCCATTTGATTTCTCCTTTTGTGCAGCAACAGAATAAACAGAAACGGAGGAGGTTACCATTCGATTCGGGCTTTCTGCACTAGGATAATAATATGAATCATTAAAATGATGACTCTCAAATTCAAAATCCGTATAACCTCCTGTCGGATAAACTATTCTTTTAAGAATACCACATAGGATTTTCTTAGGGGAAGCCAGACGATTGGCATCACCAAGATGTTCTATTTCTGAAATATTTCTTCCAGCTATACTATATGTAGGGCTAGAACAAAAGTTTTTTCCATTATTTACCCCATTGTAATATCCCCAATAATCTTGTGACAAGGAGGTCACATACGGAAGTGAGGTAGTTTCATCATACGAGAAAGAATATTTTTTGTCATCTATAACTAAGTTTATCAATTTTAGCCGTTTCCCAGAATATTCATCATCGCTATAACCTAACGAAGCCCAGCTTGTAGCCTCACTTTTCTGTTCTTCATAAAAGTAATCATACCCAAAAGTAATCTGATGAGTTTGAACATTTCCATTTTTAGACAAAACACGAATGTTTTTGATAGCCTTGGAACCTTTCACATCCAATCTATCTTCTAAATCAAAAAGCACTTTTTCATTATGAGACTCTATTACTGAGGGATACAGCATGTCACGATACAAAGAGGGGGTGGAAGCTCTGGTATGCAAACCTAGCAAATCATTCAAGTCACCAGGGTAAGCACCTGTCATAGTCTTCAAGTGCCCCAAAGACTGATAAATCTCATATTGTCCCTTTTGGCGGAATTGATTATACGAGAGCGTAATGACATCATTGGGATTCAATCCACGAATTTCTGTCAAGTAATAGCAATCCAACTTATCATACTCACTATAAGCCTGGAATACATATTTTATACCCATATCATCCGTAATGAAAATCTTAAAAGGATAAATTGCACCAGTATATTCTGTTTCTATTTTATATTTACTAGCATTATCGTCCAATACTTTCGTGTTTCTTGTTCGGTTATCCAAAGTGAAAGCAACAGTATGACCACAGAAATTTGCATGGAAGACATCTGGAATATGCATCCCATGAACCAAGTCTTCCATCAATAAACTCCGCCAATACAACCTACTCGAAACTTGGTAAGCTTGGCTTATATCCAATAACCCAAGCCCCAAATCCCAGTCAACAAAGTAATCTTGGGGAACATAAGCCGTGTGATAGCCTGTTGCTATCGAATATATGGAGTCCAAGAATTCCTTGTCTGTTTTTTGGGGGAAAGAGCAAAAATCATCTTGTCCATTTACAATATGGGTAATGCAGCCTCCAAACACAAGTCCCCATCCCAAGCCTACGGAAGATGCTTGCTGGCTTACTCTTATTCCTGAAGCCTCGTATTTCAAACTTACAGGAAGGCGTAATTTTCCAGAAGACACCTCCAACAATGGTATGGATATTTCGGGAGTTCCTGTATATTCAGAACTTTCATAAGAGCCATACGTCTCAAAAGCCATCGGGGCAGGTTGCATCTCCTTAAAATTAGGCAGGAGCATATCATAGGTCAAGGGAGTTGGATTTACATTCTGCCCCCAAGAGTACATGGATAATAACAAAAGCCAAATTGTGCATCCTGCCAATATTAGTCTAAAAATAGGTCTCATAAGCCATGATTTTATTTGATTAGGAAATTCTTTGAATATTTTTTTCCATTCACTTCCAAATAAAGGATATATTGCCCCATCGGCAAAGAGTTACAATCTACATAAAAACGACTTCCATCATCACAATTTTTGGAAACACTCTTACATAAACATCCCTTTGAATCCACAAGAAGAGCTTTTACTGTCATACGAGAAGTCAAATAACACTCAACCTCTATTGTTTTTCCCGAAAGCATTGCTTGATAAGAAAACTCACCTTGTGAAGAACTTCTATTTTCCTTTATTATGCCCTTCTCTTCAAAAACACTTAAATTTTCCTTACATTGATGTGAATACAAATAAGTGACGCTTGTTGTAGCGGCATCTTCTTTTGGACTTACGGAAACTATCCTGCGATACATGATGGGATAACGATAACCATCTGCATACCATCTAAAAACCTGCTCATAAAAAACAGAGCTATGGGTACATTGCAAAGAGTCCAATTTGATATGATTTGCCTTTTTAGTATATAGAAGAAGGACATTGTCTATTGTATCTCCTTCTTCTGTCACTAGACATCCTTTTTTCAAGGCTTCCGTATGATATGAGCCAGTATGCCACAATCGCATCTTATCACAATACATGCCACAACCAGAAAAATCCCCATCAACAAACGAGCCTACTACCGTTGGGAAATGCAAATATATTTCAGGCTTGTCATATTTTATCAAAAACTGATTTGATTCATAACCTATGATGGATATATTCTGTGCATTCTGATAGAAATATGTTCTTACCCCTCGACGAGTACAACAAACGGTATCATTCAATATTCTGTAAGAATCTGGGGGCAAAGACTTATCTTTCACCTTGGCTATAGTCCAAACATATTTTTCCCCAACAACTTGTTCGTTGAAGGAAACTTGCACTTTGTCTAGCCAATCACCATCTCTATAAGAATTAGCTAGCAAACTTAAACTTTGCCCATTTACTTGTTCCAAACAGCCACCAAGGAGAATACTAATGAATAAAAATATCCATTTGCAAGAAATCGGTTTATATAAGTTTAGTTTCATATGCCCACAATATGGTTAGTTCGTGGGGCAAATTTAATTATTTAAAATGAAAGTTCCAAACTTTTATTGATTTTTTTCAAGAAAAACAAAAAGATAATCAGAAAACACTACACTTTTCTTTGAATCATTGCCCACTTAGCTATAACAAACAAAGTGACTCCATTTTAGATGGAGCCATTTTGCTTATTTTTCCTCATAATGGAAGTAAGAAAAGTCGGCAGAGCCACTATTTTCCTTTCCATCCACATACATACCCAAGGTTACGCCAGTAAATCCGCCAGCCACCTCGGTACTCATCAGACTGCAATTCATGGAAGCAAGCTCCTTGAAGGTCTTGCCGTCTGTGGAATAATCGAAATAATACATGATGCCCTCACTGCGCACACGAAGCTTAACAGCTTTCTTTCTGACATTCGGTACACTCTTCACGATATAATCAATGCTCTTCAACTTACAGCGCAAAGCTATCTGCTTATCCGTAACAAAGAAATCCAAGTGACCATCATTAATTTGATAAACCGTCAATCCCGCCTCTACATTTCCTTTAGGAAACACTTCTGACTGCAATTCAAAGTTGGCACTCTCTTGACGGCGACCAAAGAACGTAGGCTGATTATTCGCCGTCAACGTACCATGAGGATAAAGACGAAGACTAAATCCTTCCTCGGTTGCTAGTGAATCATAATTGGCTATGATAGGATTTTGAATACGAATCCATTCTGCGTCACCCGTATTAGGATTTACAATTTCATCAGCCCCCAAATGCTTCTCCAACAAAACAGAAGGCAAGGTGTTCGCCTTCACCAAGGTATCTATAGGCAAGCCACCGTTGACCACAGGCCATTCACCCGCCTTCCACTCCACAGGGGCGAGGTAGGTCTCACGACCGAGATGATGATAAGAACCTCCATAGTTGCGATAAGCCAAGAATACCATCCACCAAGAGCCATTCTCTGCTTGCACAAAGTCACCATGGCCTGTGCCTTGTATCTGCAAGGATTGCCCGAGGCGGCTGCAGTTGGTCAAGATAGGGTTGGCAGGGTTGCTCTCATAAGGTCCTTCTATGTTCTTGCTGCGAGCGATCGTGAGATGATGCGCCAGTTCGGTTCCACCCTCTGAGATTAGGAGATAATAATAGCCATCCTTCTTATAGATATGTGGTCCCTCTGGGTATCTGCCTCCATCACCTTGCCACAACTTCTTGCTCTCAGTGAGCTGTTCGCCGGTCTTCGGATTGATTTCACAAAGCCAAATAGCATCGCCTGGATTGCTCACCATATAGCACTTGCCATCCTCGAAGTAGAGCGAAGGGTCGATGCCTTGCTGCTTAAGCCACATCGGTTCGCTCCAAGGACCACGTGGGTCGGTGGCAGTCACCATGAAGTTGCCGCCATTGCCCACATTGGTGGTAATCATATAATAGGTACCCTCATGATAACGAATGGTTGGGGCATAAATGCCGAGCCAAGAGCTAGCGCCCTTCAAAGGCAACTGACTGTCGCGGTCGAGCACATTGCCTATCTGCTGCCAATGCACCATATCCTGGCTCTGAAAGACAGGTACTCCAGGGAAATACTGGAACGAGGAGTTGACGAGATAGAAGGTATCTCCCACCCTGCATACCGAAGGGTCGGGATGATAGCCCGGTATCACTGGATTGCGATACTCCTGAGCAGATGTCGGCAACACTGCCAGCATCAGCATCAGTAAAGACATCATTAGGTTTTTCTTTTTCATGTCATTAAGTTTTTTATATGGTTTATATATGTATAAGCTCTATTACTTGATACGTTACCTCATTCTACCTTATCTATATGTAAGTTCTGTTCGATGAGTTTCTTTAGGAGGAAGGTGGCGTTTTGGTTCTTTGCCACTCCCCTCTGTATCTTATAGGTATAGGTGACATCCAAGCCCAAGTCGATCTCGAAGCAATAGTTGTGGAAGCGTCTTCCCTGTTCGGAGCCGTTTTCCATCTTGGATAGTTCCAAGTCGTGGGTGGCGATGACACCACTCACTGGCAAGTGGGCGATCGATTCAAGGAAGAGGCGTGAGCCATTGAGCTTATCCACCGAGTTGGTGCCCTTCAAAATCTCATCGAGGATGATGAGGGTTCTGAGGGAATCGCCTTTGCAAGACGACTTACCTTGGCTTGCAAAGTTTGCCTTATGTTTTTGAGCATCTCCCTTGCAGAACTGCACTAACTGTTCCAAGCGCAAGAGTTCGGCATTGAAGTAAGAGATGCCATGCGTCAAGTCGTCGGAGGTTCGCATACTGGAGAAGAGACGAAAGCGAGAAATGCGCAGAGTATCGGCAAAGACCGGCATACCCGCCATCGCCAAGATATAGTTGATGCCGAGGGAGCGCAAGAAGGTACTCTTGCCTGCCATATTGGCTCCAGTCACGATATAGTAATTGCTATCGTCTATGCAGAAGTCATTCTTCACCGCATTGGCTCCCAAGAAAGGATGATAGAGATTCTTTGCCTCGAAGACAACAAGGCGCTCATCAATCATCTGTACATCCGTAGCCTCAGGGTGATTATAGCGAAAATCCGCCATGCTTACCATCGCATCCAGTTCACTCACTATCTCAACCCATTCCTCCATCTGTGCCATATAATTGTTCTTCCATTTCAAGAATCGGCGAACCAGGAAGAAGTCGCTCAACAGGAAGCTATCAGTGAAGAACAAGCCGAGGAAGTTGCCACGGCGATCATATCCACTCAATATCTTCTCCAACTCCGAGAAAGAAGGCAAAGCCTCTGCGAGTTTCTCTTGCATCTCCTTGCCAAGTTTGCTACTGAAAGTGCGCTGCGAGATGAGACGGAGCACTTGCGAATATGCCATCAACTGATGGCGAAGTTTTCCACCGTTGCTATCTATCTTGTCAAGTGAAGACTTGCAGACGGCGAACACGACCATATACTGCACCATCACCCACCAAAGAGGAAAATCGACAGATACCTTTCCCAAGATGGCAAGAACAACGGAGGCACATATCCCCATCATCAAAAGCCAACCGACCACGAGAGCCAACCCAGAACCGAACCACGCTGGCAATGACATCTGCGAAACCTTTGCCATCGCCTCAACCACAGCAGCAGAATTGATTTTTCCGTGAGAAGATGATGATGACAAGCCTTGCGACTGTGCCATTCGATTCAACTCACCCAAGGTAAAGAACTCCAATCTCCACTGATGGGCAGACTCCGCCAAATCTTGCTGCAACTCCCTGCGACTTTCGATTTCATCAATAGACAAAGGTGTCTCACGGGAGAGGTTTGCCGCAAGAGCATCAGAGCCGCCAGTCGTGATGGTATGGCAAATGCGATTGTACAAGGAGTCCTTGCCAAAGACATCCAAGTCGAAAGCATAGGCATGGTGTGGATTAAGATAGGCTTCTCCCTTCTCATAAGACGAGAAATCTCCCTCC
>ERZ1026856.861-NODE-861-length-16825-cov-5.611747_pt1 | contig 16825 bp, 9 predicted proteins | sample MGYA00380158_ERZ1026856 | MGnify/ENA primary metagenome ERZ1026856 (study PRJEB33269, sample SAMEA4719794) | human gut metagenome | biome: human-associated habitat; feature: organic feature; material: feces | place: Cameroon | collected 2013-10 ...
GACAAGGCCCCAGCCTTGGGGGACAGAGCCGCCATAACCACGGGCTGCAGCAGAATAATCATGCCAGCCATAGAGGCCGTATAGCCTACAATCACCTGCAAATACAGGGACATCAAAAAGCTCAAGGCAAAGGTGGAACTATAGTGAAGCATAGCCGCCAAATTACTAAAGGTAAAAACCGGATTGCCATGAAACAGCCTTACATCCAGACAAGGATGCTCTGCTTTGGACTCAATCCACCAAAACAACAAAAGCCCCAAGGCACCAGCCCCCAACAACAGCAAGCCGGTACTGCCCTCTGTGATCTTAGACAAGCCACACAGCCACAAAGGAGCTGCCACCAGATAGCAGATACTGCCCTTTTTATCTATGGATGCACCCTTATCTCCATACCATTCCTGCTTAATATCCTTTAACAAATAAATGCTTATCAGCACCACCAAGCCGGTAATTAGAAAAATACTGCGCCAGCTAAGGTATTCACACAGAAAACCGCAGATAACCGGCCCCATAGACAAACCACTGTAGGTAGAAGCTGCGGAATAGCCTATTACCCTGCCCCGCTGACTGGCTTCATGGGAAGAAACCAGCAGCGCCATACCTGGCCCAAATATGAGGGACATAACACAGCCTTGGAGAAACCTCAACACATTCAGCATGGCCACCGAGGTGGCACAGGCGCCCAGCAGAAAGGTACTGGCAAAAAGCCACAAACCTATGGTATATACCCGCCGTCTGCCATAAATATCTGCCAGCTTCCCTGTAGGCAGAATAAACATAGCCGAGCCAAGCAAAAAGCCAAAGACCACCCAGCTTAGCTCCCCGGCAGAAGCCCCAAATTCCTGCCCCAAAGCCGGTATAGCTACATTGATACCAGAGCCAGCAAAAGGCCCGATAAAGGAAGTAATAACCACCGCCACAAACAACCTGCGGGCAGCCGCCTTATCCAATATCCCCTCTGTATCTATTTTCATTTTATCTTCCATAATCATCATTTCCTTTATCTGCACAAAAAACATTCCCTGCTAACGTACTTATTGTACACTATCATCTCTCAAATATTTCCTTGCCTTTTAACTCTTCATACATATCAATCTGTCCTATATTCATTTAGTATAATCTGCTTTGTTGCTTGTTACTATATTGCTCCTGACCTCTATGAGCGACCCCATTGGTCTATTTTATAGCATTCCTATTGACTTGTTACTCAGGAATATACACTGAAATTTTACTCTTATCCACAGCAAATTCGTCAAGTAACTTAACCGAATAACTCGTTATATCTTTGGCACTTAAATTAATTTCAACATAAATCACATCTTTAAGTAATTCATATCCGCGTGTTAACTTACTTTGATCCTCTGTGATAATAACGCGTTGCTTAGGTTTCCATTCATCTTTTGAAATTTGAAACAATTTTTCCTTATTTAATTCAAAAACATATTTGACTACGCTTATAAAAATTTCTGCATTAGTAGAAATAACTTTAGTTTTTCCGTCAAAAGTAATACTCTTAGGTTTAGTGCCTGTAAAATCAAGATCTTTCATTGAAAAATCAAAATTTCCTGTCATTTTTTTCTTTGAAGATGCATTTGAAGTTGAAACATAATTTTTATCATTTTTTTCTATGGTTATAATCTTTTCAACAAAAAATTTGCAAACTAATAAATTTCTCGCTGCTAGATTACTATAGCTGCTAAAATTTGCTTCCGAAGAATTGCCATGTGATGAATTACCATCGCCTCCTTTTAATCTCAAATTTCCAGCTCTATGTAGAACAAGACTCTTAAAATTTTCATATTCCATTCCATCATAAACTAGGTCAACAGGGAAGTCATGACCAAGTTTTAGTTTTAAATTGTTTCCCAATTTATAATACTTAAGATTTGGATCCTCTATTCTAGGAGTTTGTACCATAATATGGTCTAGTGTATATGATGTACCATAAGTAGAAAACTTAGAATAAGCTTCGTCCCAAGATACCCGCTCATCGTTATAACGCGATTCATATGTTGAAACTACAGCAGCACCCAATTGCTTATTTTTCGCATAAACATCAGCTGATTCTAATGATGACAGAACATCTTCATATCTAATACCAGCTAATACTATACGATTATTAATTTGATAAATAACCTCATCCTTGCTTACTCTTTTTTTATTATAAACATCAAAAAAAATTGCACTAAACATTGAGATTGCATCTTTACTATCTTTTCCGCAAATTGTTAAGAATATAATGCTAAATTTTATTACCTCTATGATGATTTCAATCAAGTCATCCTTAGATAAAGCACCATTACCTTTATCATATTCACAAAAGCATTTATAAAATAAAGGACGAGGATGCTCATAATTTATTTTAGTGTAAATAGAATAATAAAATCTAAATCTATTATTTTTTACTATCGACATAGCCTCATCAAGATTAAAAACAGCATTAAAACAATCTAGTTTTTCAATCATATCTTCAATCATTGCTTTATATGCTTCTCCAATAGTATCTTTTGAAAAATACGCACAAAGCTCTTTATCCATGCCTTCAAAATTGCGATACGTTACATTGCCTCTGTAATATTTTATATTGGCTTTTATGTATATTTTTAAATAATCATATAGTTTATCACCCGTATCAACAATAAGCTTTCCCCATTTATTTAAATAAGACAAATAATCATCAGGGCTTAAATGAGAGAATATTCTCGTTTTTATTAAATCGATATCTTCTAGTTTTTTCCCCTTGCTATTAATGGATTCAAAGATTGAAAAAGCTTTAACCTCACTATCCTCATTAATAATTGCTATTAAATATACTTTACTTAGAATAAAGTTAGCAAATTGCAATAAATCATCTAATTCATTTTCTGAATCAGAAAATTTATTTTTAGCATATTCATATACTCTATTAAAATTAATTTTTACATTATCTTCAAAAGGGGATTTTATGGAATAAGCATCAATATATTTCTTCAATTTGTCAGGCTGAGAGTATGCTTCATTGAATGCATCCATTAGTATTTGTTTATCTATGCTACCTAATTCAATAACGCGCTTATCTTCCAAGGGTCTTTCATTAATATCCAACTTCCAAAGAGCTGATTGAATTTTTATGATAATCCTATTATTTATGTCAACTTTTAATTCAAATAACTTAGCATACAAAGCAAGCAAAAAGATAGAAAAGGTTGTTATTCTTTGTTGTCCATCAATAATGTCATATACTTCAAACCCTTTTTTATGCAATATTATATTCCCAACATATAGGCTAGTTTTTTGCTTCTCATCATCTGATAGCCCTTTAAATTCAACATATGCATCCCATATATCATTAAGCATGCTATCAACTTCTTTAGTATTCCAAGAATAAGGACGCTGATAAACTGGAACTGTGAAACGATATTTAAACAATTGATTTACCGACCAGAAATTAGGTGTTAATAATTCGTTTGCCATAGTATTAATCCTTTCATTATATAAAACTATCAGTTTTAGTTTTTACATCAAGAAATTTAACAGAAACAGCAGGTGTAAATTTACCTCTTATTTGTAATGTTGACGGAAATAATTTATGAAATCAAAACTTTGTACAAATCCAAAATTGTCGCTATTCGCTTTATCTTTGCTTTAGGCAACTTAGCATCATGCTGTAAATTATATTTTTTGCTACTTAGTCTAAACATCAACTCTTGTTGTGAATTTCCAATAGCTCTAAACATATCAAAAACATTTTTATCCATATGTAATTCATACCATTCAGCTATATCCCAACCTGATGAACTAAAATAAAAGGACCCTGACCAAGGTGTATATGTTTCCTTATAATTTAATTTGTGCATAGACAAATCCAGTGTATAAACATTATCATTTATTCTCATTGACAATGTGTCAAAATATGTACGCTGTGGTCTCTGCACCCCATTATAATACGAATAGTCAATAGCTGGCATATTCATGTCCACACCTGTACTATGATTGTAAAATGCCACAACAAACCATAAATCCACTTGGTTATTCATTTTATCTACGACAATATATGGATATAAAGCAGAATATTTAGCATTTTTACTTTTAGGCATATAGAAAATTTTAGAATAAATCTTATCTTCACTAACCTCAATACCGCCCAAAAGCGATTTTATTTTTTTCTGTTTCTCTTTATTGTCAAATGGTGTTTTCATTGTTGCGGACGGTAATAGTAACGTATCTGAATCTTTTGCTTGCAAAACGAATAGATTTTTATTCGAATTTTCTAAATCTCTTTTGTCCGTATTTTCTTGTTTATCATTCATTTCACTAGCAGAATCGTCTTTAGCATTGCTTACCTCCTTATACGATTCTATATTAATCTCTTCATTATCTATAGACTCTGATTTATTCGAATTTGCATTGCTATCCCCCATTATACCTTTGGGTATAACATTTTGTTTCTCTCTCCTCATTACTTTTTACGTGTTCAGCTCTATTATGAATTTCGCGATAAGCCTTCCGCTCCAAGTTAACTACAGTCTCAGCATAAACACAATGAGCATCATAAAAAAATGTACTAAAACAAGAAATGCATGCTATAACTACTAAATAAGATGCTTTAACCAAAACAAACCCCTCCCAAAGGAAAATAAAATAACCAGAAAAATAATACACCAGCTAAGGTATTAGTCAAAAACATTCCCTATTAATATATTTATTGTACACCATCAGAAAATGTTTGTCATACTATTTAGTATTATTTGGACTGAGCAGTTAGCACTTCAACTTTACAATACTATTCACCTAACAATATAGAAAGTTACACGTGCTAATTATGATTATGCTATAATTTGAATATCAAATGAAAAAATAACAGAAGGTGAATTTTATGTTACATATTTCTAGGGATTATCTTGATGATTTAATGGTGCGTATGGCTCATCACAGTACCGCCATAGAGGGAAACAGCCTTACTCAAGGCGAAACCAAAAGCATACTTATAGACAACTACTTACCTCGCGCTATGGATATGCGAGAAATGTATGAAGTTCTTAACTATAAACAGTTAATACCTTTTCTCGTGGATTCTATACAAAATAATACTCCCATATCTTTAGAATTATGCAAGAATATGCATCGTATTATATGCAAAAATGCTATTGAAGGAATCCCGGGAGAATTTAAAACCATTGCCAATTACGTAATAGGTGCTGATTGGGAACCTACACCACCATATAGAGTTATTACAGATTTGCAGAATTGGATTATGGATTTACAATGTCAAATTGAATATGCCAAAAACAATCTGGATATTACGGCTGCCATTTGCAGACAGCATATAAAATTCGAGCGAATACATCCTTTCTCCGATGGCAATGGACGAGTGGAACGAGCATTAATGGCTTATAGTTGTCTACAAAACAAAATACCGCCTATTGTTATTCCGGTAAATCAAAAACCAAAATATATTTCTTTCCTTAACAATTGCGATGAGCAAGGTTTAACCCAGTTTGCCATGGAATTACAAAATACAGAATTACAGCGTATGCAAATGATTCATGGTGGCGAAAAAATAGACATTCAAATCCAAACAAATATCTTTTCTAAAACTTAATAATTACACACGCAAAAAGCAGACAACCAACTTAATGATTGTCTGCTTTTACTTTATTTTTAGTTCTTTATCTCGGCTTCAACAACAGGATAAAATTTATTTAGACTGAGCAGTCAGTACCTCAACTGCCTTATCCAGTGCAGCCTGTACCCCCTCTGGCTTTTTACCGCCAGCCTGAGCCATATCTGGACGGCCGCCACCGCCACCGCCTACCAGCTGGGCAGCTTCCTTAATAACCTTGCCTGCATGAGCACCAGCAGCTACAGCAGCCTTGGATGCCTTTACAACTAGATTTACCTTGCCATCATTTACAGCAGCCAGAACTACCACGCCGGTATCCAGCTTGTCGCAGGACATATCTGCCATATCGCGGAGATCGTCCATGCTCTGAGCATTAACCTGAGCAGCAATTACCTGGAATGCACCGGCAGTCTTAACGCTGTCAGAGAGAGCAGCGGCATCAGCCTTAGCCTGCTCTGCATGAATTGCATTCAACTGCTGCTGCATTTCCTTGTTCTGAGCCAACACACCATCTACATGATGAAGAAGCTCATCCTCACGGCACTTCAGCTTGTCAGCAGCTTCCTTAACTACCGCCATTTTGCCAAAGGCATAATCCAAAGCAGCCTTGCCGGTAATAGCCTCAATACGGCGTACACCAGCAGCAACGCCAGTCTCGCTGACAATCTTGAACAGACCAATCTGGCCAACATTCTTTACATGGGAACCACCGCACAGCTCCATAGAGAAGCCTGGTACGCTGACAACCCGAACTACATCGCCATATTTCTCACCAAAGAGAGCCATAGCACCCTTATCGGTAGCCTCATCCTTGGACATATGCTCAATAACTACATCAGTACCCTTGAGAATCTCCTGATTTACCAGCTCCTCTACATCAGCCAGCTGCTGAGCAGATACAGGCTCAAAGTTAGTAAAGTCAAAGCGAAGACGATCTGCATTAACAGCAGAGCCAGCCTGATTTACCTGATCGCCTACAACCTTCTTCAAGGCAGCCTGCAGTAGATGAGTTGCAGTATGATTGCGGGCAGAAGCCAGCTTGTTAGCCTCATCTAGCTGAATCTCAACCTGCTCGCCCTTTTTCAGCTGACCTTCCTCAACATAGCACTCATGATAAATAGTGCCATCAGGCAGCTTCTTGGCATTAACAGCCTGCAAACGGCCGAACTCGCTGACGAATACACCCTTGTCGCCAACCTGTCCGCCACCCTCTGCATAGAATGGAGTATTGTCCAGAATAATACCAGCCTCATCACCGTCACTCAGCTCATCCACCAGCTGGCCATCCTTCCAGATAGCTACAACCTTGGCAGACTTGGCCTCTGGATCATGCTTCAAGGCAGCAGTGTCAATACCCTGCAAATCAGGAATAGCATAACGCTCATTCTCAGCACGGGCAGCACGGGCACGATCCCGCTGAGCCTGCATTTCCTTATCAAAGCCATCCTTATCCAGCTCCATATCCTGCTCGTGAAGGATTTCCTCAGTCAGCTCCCAAGGGAAGCCAAAGGTATCATAAAGCTTGAAGCTCAGCTCGCCAGACAGAACCTTGCTGCCAGCAGCCTTGGTATCGGCAATATAGCCATCCAACAGCTCAATACCCTGCTCCAGAGTTGCAGAGAAACGATCCTCCTCCAGAGCAATAACCTTCTTGATATAATCCTTCTTCTGGCCCAAAGCGCCAAAGTCACTGGCATCCTTGTAGATTTCATAAACAGCATCTACAGCACCCTCCAGGAACTTGTCCTTGATGCCCAGCATACGGCCATGACGAATAGCACGGCGGAGAATACGGCGCAGTACATAGCCTCTGCCCTCATTGGAAGGAAGAATGCCATCCATAATCATAATAGTCATGGAACGGGCATGGTCCGCAATAACCTTCAAGGAAACATCAGTCTCCTCGCTGGCACCATAAGCCACACCAGAAATCTTGGAAGCGTACTCAATAATAGGGAACAGCAAATCAGTCTCAAAGTTGTTACGTACTCCCTGAATTACAGAAGCAATACGCTCCAGTCCCATACCAGTATCAATATTCTTGTGCTCCAGATCGTTGTACTTGCCATCCTCAGTTCTATCATACTGGGTAAATACATTGTTCCAGATTTCCAGATAGCGGTCACAGTCACAGCCTACACCGCAGGTAGGACTGCCGCAGCCTCTTTCCTCACCCAGATCAATGAAAATCTCAGTATCAGGACCGCATGGACCAGGGCCGATTTCCCAGAAGTTATCATCCAGCTTTACCAGATGATCTGGGTTAAAGCCAGGCTGAGCCTTCCAGAGAGCCTCTGCCTCAGTATCCTTTGGATAAATAGAAGCCCACAGCTTATCCTTTGGCAGTTCCAGCACCTCAGTAAGGAACTCCCAAGACCAAGGAATAGCTTCCTTCTTGAAATAATCACCAAAGGAGAAATTGCCCAGCATCTCAAAATAAGTCTGATGGCGGGCAGTACGGCCTACATTCTCAATATCACCGGTACGCACACAACGCTGGCTGGTGGTGATACGACCACGAGGCGGCTTTACCTTGCCTGTAAAATATGCCTTAAATGGCGCCATGCCAGCACCAATCATTAACAAAGTAGGATCGTTCTCTGGAATCAGAGAAGCACTTGGCAATCTAAGATGGCCCTTCTTTTCAGCAAAGAACTGAAGATAAGCCTCTCTCAATTCATTACCTGACATTTTCTTCAAAACACTCTACCCCCAAATATAAGGATTTTCTAAAAATACATTTTAACCATGTTATTATAGCATAGATTACCTAGGTTGCACAAAGTTTTTAATCCATCCCTAACAAAATTTTATCCACAGAAAAGGCAGGACACCTCCCTACGGCTTCCTGCCTTTATTCCTGCCTATATTATTTCCGTTCTTTTTCTTTAATTCCCCAAATCCCTATAATCCGAACATTTTTATATAATTTACCTTGTAACCAAAATAAGACTTAGATTTCCTCAAGCCTGCTTCTGGAAACTTCCGTTGGAGATGCTGTAGTTACCATTGCCAAACTGTACAGTATCAATACGGTCACTAGCTGTATACCAGTCAGAAATGGTTATAGAGCTTTCAGTGGTCATACCAGTCTGCTGATAGGTAATAACCAGATCATCATGCTTCTGGCTGATGGAATACTCCTGAGCATTGAAATCATTAACGAAGCGGATAACATCCTCACTGTTGCTGCCTACAATAGTATCATGACCAAAGCTGTTGCCAAAGACAAAGGTATCCTTGCCTGCACCACCAATCATCAAGTCATTCCCCTTGCCGGAATACAGCACATCATCCCCATGAGAGCCTACCAGCACCGTACCATTATATTTCTCATCCTCATTAGCACGAATCTCCCCAGAGCCTGCCTGAACATTAAACATAACATCATCTACATAGAGCCTGCCATTGGTAAACTGCATATCAATCTTGCCACTATTAGCAGCAAAGGCATCAAAGCCATCCTTAAAGGTAACGCTGGCTGCCTCATTGCCCAGATTATCAGTCATGATAATATCGTTGCCCTGCACAGACCAACGCATATCCTGCATTCTGATTTCATCAGCAAAATTCAACAAAAGACTGCTCTCTGCATCCATAGCACCTTCCATAACCACCTGATCATGGCCGAAATTGGTGTAGTTACGCTCCCATTTAATCTGGCCCTGTCCCTGTACACCCTCACGAACAATCAGAGTATCATTGCCCTCATTGCCGTTGAGAATATCATTACCGGCAGACCATACGAGGGTATCATCTCCCTCACCGCCAAAGAGCAAATCATCCCCTTCACTGCCATCCAGGTAGTCGTTACCAGCACCGCCATAGAGAATATCATTGCCAGCACCTCCCAGCAAAGTATCATTGCCTTCACCGCCAGCCAGATAATCATCACCAGCACCGCCAATAATCAAATCATCACCAGCACCGCCATCCAGAATACTGCCTACATTACCACCAATAATAACATCATTGCCAGCCCCAGCATAAACCTGAGTTGCCTTGTCTCCAACAGTAATATAATCATCCCCAGCAGAGCCAAAAGCTGTTGTCTCTGGCAAAGTAAGGGAAGAACCAGACCATACCTGACGAGGATCCAGATAAGCGCGGTACAGAGCACTGCCAGTACCTACAATGCTAGGATCCTTAAAGCCTACAGCTGTACCAGACCACAAAGCAATAGACTGATCAGGCTCATGACGGTCAAAACGGGTAGCCCAGATACCGCCCAGACCAACTTTATCCAGACTATCAGGAGTTACCAAATGCTTGGAGTTAGCCCCATCCAGCGTAGTATATTCCAAATCCTGCAAATCCTCTCTAGCTGTCAGCAGATAAGGAACAATAACATTTACACCTACATGGCCATCCTTATTTGGATCTGCATTGTAGTTTACAGCACCAACAGGGTCCCCAATAGTAATCATATTGGTAACAAAGCTGAAATCCTGAGCCTTGAAGGTATCCACAATAGCCTTAGCCTCAGCAGCCTGTGCCTTACGGCTCCCCTTGCTAAGCCCAACCACCTGGCCGGTAGGCAGATGAATCTCCTTTCCTGCCAAAAGCTGTTCCTGAGCGTAGAGCTTCAACTGTGCCAGCATACCAGGGCCAGCCTCTGCCAGCGTTGGCAATGCAATACCGGTATCAATATAATACATACCTGCCATCATCTGAGCCAAACCACCGCCCAGAGAATGACCAGCTACAGAAATACTATAGCCCTGCGTACCATAGGTATTTACTGCATCTGCTACCAGATTCTTAAACTCCTCATAGCCCTCACGCATCTGAGGCGGAATTACCCCCAGGCCAATCTCCAAATCTGCCAAGCCATCCTTACTAATCCACAAAGGACTCAAATCACTATTAGGCTGAGTACCCTCCAAGGTAATTACCAGCTGTTGTTCCCCTTTGTTTACATAGATACGGCTGTTAAATCCGTGGCTGGTTTCCACCTCTCTGTACTGAGTCCATTTGTCCTGCATGGCCTGATTAGAAACCAAACGCCCCTTGTAAATCAGCCAGGACATATCTCCAATAGAAGCACCAGTCGTAAATTTACTCTCAATAACAGCCCCATCAGCCTTGCTGACCGCATTATCCAGACGCTCATACTCCTTAACAGTGCCATCCTTGGACAAAGTGTTGTACACCTTCAGAATATTATCCCTGGTAATCCCAGCCAGTCCCTTGACAAAATTTGCCGCATCCTCTGCTGGATGTGGGCCATTATGGCCCCAGATGGCTACCTTGGTATCCTCCACGATACTATCCAGTGTACCCTTAGGGTCATCAATAATTCTCCCAGTTACAGCAGCAATTGTATCTGCCACCTGGCTTACAGCCGCCTTTACCTTGGCTGCCTGCAAATCTGCCTGTGCATCGCTGGTTGCCCCTCCTGAAGCATCTTTCTCCAACATACCCTCCAAATCATCCATAATAGTGCTTACCAATGCCATTTTTCTTTTCCCCCTCTAAAGAAATTTATGATACAACAGCAGTATTCTGCTGCTCCATCCACAGTGAATAATAGATACCCTTTTGCTCCATCAGCTGGCTATGGCTCCCCTTCTCTGCCACATTCCCCTGAGAAACAACATATATGTTATCGCAGGCCATTACTGTTGACAGCCTATGAGCTATCATAATAACCGTGCGTCCTTTTTTCAGCTTAGCAATGCTATCCATAATTATTCGCTCTGAGGCCAAATCCAAAGCACTGGTAGCCTCATCCAGAATCAGCACCGGAGGCCTATTAATAATAGCTCTGGCAATAGCCACCCGTTGTCTTTGCCCCCCTGACAGACTGCCTCCCCGCTCTCCTACCAGAGTATCCAGCCCCTTGGGCATTTCTCTGGCAAATTCCATTACCCCGGCCAGCTCTGCTGCCTGCTGAATCTCCTGCAGAGAGGCTCCCGGCTTAGCCATAGCTATATTCTCTGCAATGGTACCGTTAAACAAAAAGCTTTCCTGCAGCACCACCCCTAGCTGGCGTCTAAGCCAGGCTGGCTCCATCTGCTTCATATCCATGCCATCTACCAGCACCCGGCCGTTATCTGGCTTGTAGAGAAGCTGCAGCAATCTGGTAATAGTGCTTTTCCCTGAACCAGAGGGCCCTACAATGCCTATGCACCCTCCCGCAGGAAAATCCATATTCAATTGCCTTAGCACCTGCTGTCCCTGACCACCATAGCCAAAGGAAACATTCTCCAGCCGCAGCTCTCCCCGCAGACGAGGCATAACTGTACGGTTAGGATTAAAAGCTGGCTCCACAGGACTATTCAGAATATCCCCCAGCTTATCCCAGGAAACCTTGGCTTGCTGGAAGTTCTGCCACAGAGAAAAAATCCGCATTACCGGCCCTATCAGCATACCGGCAAACATCTGAAAGGCTATCAACTGGCCCAAGGTCAGCTCCTCCGCCATAACCAGATAGGCTCCATACCACAATATAGCCAGCATAAATATCTGCTGATACATATTGCCTACACTGCCTGCCAGATTACCCAGATTGGCAATACCTCTGGCAGAGTCGGTGGTACGGCCCAGAAGCTCCTGCCACCTCTGCTCCATACGGCTCTCCACCCCATGCTGTTTCACAGTTTCCACACCAGTAACAGTTTCTATAATATAGGCCTGACTATCTGCATTAGCATGAAAATTCTCATTCAGCCGTCGGCGATAGATAGGCACTATAGCAAGATTTAAGAAAGTATACAAAGGCACCCCTACCAGCACAATCAGCCCCAGCTCTATGCTGTAGTGGAACATTACCACCAGATAAATAATGGCAAATATGCCATCCAAAACCAGCGTTACCCCTGTTCCTGTAATAAACTGACGAATCTTCTCCAGCTCCCTGACTCTGGCTACAATATCACCAGCAGACATATGGCTGTAAAAGGAGCTGGGCAGATACATCATCCGCTTAAACAATTTACTGCTTAGCTCTGCATCCGCCCGGTTGGCGCCGTGGGTAAAGATATAACTGCGAAATCCCCCGATAATCAGCTGAAATATCATTACCAGAGCCATGCCACCCACCATAACATCCAAGGTGGATACACTATGGTGCACCAGAACATTATCTATAATCACCTGGGTAAAAAGAGGACTGCACAAGCCAAACAGTTGAAGCAATAAGGACAAAAACATTACCTTTAGCAGTTGTCCCTTATACTTCAAGATAATTTTGCGAAACCAGCCAAGACCTGTCCCAGCCTCAGCTGTCTTAGCCTCCTCCAAGGCAAAGAGGACACAGTGCCCGGTCCACCTCCTTTGAAACTCCTCCAGAGGCATAGCCTCCCGGCTATTTTGCCAAGGATTGTAGAAGATTACCTGGCCTTGACTACAGCCCAGCACCACCATGTATTTATGCTGTTCCTCCTCCATAACAGCCAGCAAAGGATGAGGCAGCACAGCCAGATGGGATTTGTCCACCTGCATACAGCCAGCCTTCAGCCCCAGCTCACCGCTAATGCGTATCAGTGTATCCACATCAATAGCCTGGCCTGTATCATAGGCCCGCATCAACTGCTGTTCCTGCACCGGCCGTCCCTTGGCAGTAAGAACCACGGACAAGCATCTTATTAATACATTAACACTGTTCATGGTCTGCTACCTTTCTCGCAACGCTTCACTGGTATACTGTCTAAATGGATCCAGGAAGAACTCTATAATTCTCTTCTGGCGAATCTTTATCTCTGCACTGGCTGTCATACCCACAGCCACATCGGCAGTTCTATCCAACAACTGGAACTCCGGCTTGTCCAAAGCAATTACCACTCTGTAACGACGGCCATTCTCCTTGTCCTCCATAGCATCAGGACTAATCTGCACCACATGACCTGACAAGGTGCCATATTTCTGGAAGCTAAAGGCCTCAATCTTCACCTCTGCCTCCTGTCCCTCCTGCACAAAACCTATATCCTTATTCTGTACCCAGGCCTCCACCTCTGGTACAGCCTGATCCGGAACAATCTCCATAACCGCCTGAGCCGCTGTAACCACTCCACCCACAGTATGAACAGAAAGGTGAGCCACCCGACCATCAATAGGCGCCCGCAGCATAGCCAGACGATTTTTTTCCTGAGCCTTTTTCAGCTCCTCCTGAGCCACAGCCAGCTGACGACGGCTTTCCACCAGTTGAGCCGTAATCTCATTATGATGCTCCGCCTGAATCTGAGCTATTTCCTGCTGAGCCTGAGCCGTCCCCCAGATTGCCTGATCTATCTTATGCCTTTGGCCCTGAACATCCTCCTGCAGTTCCACTGTCTTGGCCTCATATTCCAGAACCGTAAATGTGGAAATCGCGTTTTCATCCGCCAAACGGGCTACCCGCTGGCTTTTCTCATAAGCAATATCATACAGTTTGGACAGCTTTTCATAGCCAGCCTGCTCCGCTGCCAGATTTGCCTCCTGCTGTCGCAGACCATAGGCCGCAGCCGCCAAACGGGTGCGATAAGCCTCCATACGGCTATGATACAGATTCAACTGGAACTGCCTGTCCTGCTTATCCAGAGGACTATCCTCCGGAATAACAAAGGGGCTGCCCTTTTCCTCTGCCAGCAATCTATCTATATCCGCCTGATAATAGCCAACCCTTTGCTTCATGCTATCCAAATCCGCCTGAGTAACAGTAGTATCCAGCTCAATCAGCAAATCCCCCTGATGCACCAGCTGTCCCTCCTGAACACAGATGGACTTAATAACTCCTTTGTCCTCAGCCTGAACCACCTTGCTTTCACCATTAGGGATAACCTTTCCCTCAGCTACAGCCACCTCATCTACATGACCAAGGCATACCCATAGCACCACTGCCGCCAGCAATCCCGCCAGCACCCACAGAAGTCTGCGGGAACCAGGAGCCACAGGTCTTTCCATAGTTTCCAGTACCCCAGGCAAAAACTCCCTTTCCTGGGGAGAAAGCTCTTTTTTATTGTTTTCCCCCTGCTTACCTGCCTTGGCATCTATTCCTGTCAGTCTGTCTATATACCCCTGCAGACCTTTCCACATAGCCATACCCCCTGCTGCATCCACAGCCTATAATATTCGCCCTTTTGCTCTACCAGCTCCTGATGGGTTCCCTGCTCCACCAATCTCCCCTTGTGCATAACCAGAATCTTGTCACAATGCTTTACCCAGGACAGACGGTGAGCAATAATCACCATAGTTCTGCCACCGGCCATAGCTTTCATATTCTTCATCACAAGGCTTTCCGTATGATAGTCCAAGGCACTGGTGGCCTCGTCAAAAATCAAGATGCCAGGCTCCATCAGCAAGGCTCTGGCAATAGCTATGCGCTGTTTCTGTCCTCCAGACAGCCTGTCCCCCTGCTCTCCCACCTGAGTATCATATCCCTCTGGCAAATCCACAATAAATTCATGAGCACCGGCAATAACTGCTGCTCTAGCTACTGCCTCAATAGAAGCATTAGGCCGGCCAAAGGCTATATTATCCCGGATAGTGCCACGAAAAAGTATATTTTCCTGCTGTACTACCCCCAGCCTGCTGCGATACCAATGTCTATCCAATCTGTTCAAATCAATGCCATCCACAAGGACTTCCCCCTGAGCTGGCAGATACAGCTGTTCTATCAGCTTACTAATGGTACTTTTGCCAGAGCCTGAACCGCCTACAATACCTACCTGCTGTCCCGGCTCTATACAGAAGCTTACATCATCTACTGCCGGAGGCTGGCCTGCATCATAGGCAAAGCTTACATGGCGAAACTCTATAGCACCGGACAGCTTAGGAAGCACAGCCCCCGAGGCTGTCTCCGGCCTGGTATTCATAATATCCCCCAGCCGCTTTACCGACAGCATAGCCTGCTGGGCCTTCTGCCACATGGAGGACAATCTCAGCAGTGGCTCGCTCCCCTGTCTAGCCAACATCTGAAAGGCAATCAGCTGGCCTATAGTCAGCCTGCCATCCATAACCATATGACCTCCCACCAGAAGTATCAACAAGGTGGAAAAATTCTGCACTGCCGAGGTACCTGTATTAACCAGCATCCCCAGCTTGAAACTGCCAAAACTTCGACTAAGACTGGCCGCCAACAACTCCTCCCATTGATTGATAAAACGATGTTCCAGAGCCAAAGCCTTTACGGTCTGTACCCCTGTAACAGTTTCTACCAAAAAGGCGTTACTGCGGGCACCTGCCTGCCAATATTCCTCCAATCTCTTGCGATATACCGGCGTAACCAGTATATTCTGCACCAGATACAGAGGCAGTGCCAATAGGGCCAGCATGGTAAGCTGCCAGCTATAATAGGCCATCAGCCCAAAGAAAATAATGGAAAATACACCATCCAAAAGAGCTGTTATAGTAGAACCAGTAAGAAATTCCCGAATACTATTCAGAGCCGAAACCCTGGTGAGGGTATCTCCCACCCGTCTTCCCTGAAAATATCTTAGAGGCAACGCCAGCAGATGATGCATCAGCTGAGTGCCCAGAATAACATCTACCTTGGCTGCAATATCCGTTTCCAGCCTTTTGCGGGCTATGGACATCAAGCAGACAAATACCGCCGCAAATATTAAGCCGATTCCCAACACGGTCAAGGTTGCAATCCCCTGCTGACCTATAACCTTGTCAATAATCACCTGGGTAAATACTGGTGTCACAATCCCCAGAAGCTGCAGCAGAAAGGCTCCCAGCACCATTTCTCCCAAACAGCCTCTATAGCGGTTCAGCACTGGCAAAAACCAGCCCAGGCCAAAATTACGGGATACACTATGGATAGACAATCTTTCTGTCAACCGCAGGCACAGTCCCTGACTGCTTTCCCTAAGAGCCTGCCAGGTCACAGGCCCGGCTTGGCCAGTAACTGGATCCAGCACCATAACCTGCTGCTGATTGGCCTGCCCCAGAACCTGCCAATGACCATCCTTGCCCAAAAGCAGTAATGGCTCCTTGGCTTCTGCCAGCTTTGCCATTTCCCCATGATATTTATATTCCTGTATTTTGATACCCAAGGCCTTACCGCTAGCCACAAGAGAGCCCCAATCTCCCCAGGCCTCTGCCTGCCATGCTGTCAGCCTATCCTGGGTTACAGGTATATTCTTTAGCTGCAGCACACAAAGTATGCCTTGTTGCAAATACTTTTTATCCCCTATATTCATACTTAACCCCTAGAACATTAGCAAACAATTTACACGGTAATGAATTGAGCACATTTTATCATCAATATTGCTACAAATCAATAGATTTATGCAACAT
>ERZ1026856.863-NODE-863-length-16819-cov-38.155989_pt1 | contig 16819 bp, 18 predicted proteins | sample MGYA00380158_ERZ1026856 | MGnify/ENA primary metagenome ERZ1026856 (study PRJEB33269, sample SAMEA4719794) | human gut metagenome | biome: human-associated habitat; feature: organic feature; material: feces | place: Cameroon | collected 2013-10 ...
CAGGATTTTTGTTATTTTCTGTTATTTGTTAAAAAAATATTGCAAAAAAAATAACAAAAAAGCCTCCATTTCTGGAAGCTTTTTCTTGCGTTTTATAGTTTTGTGGAAGATTGATTAAAGGACTTTTGCGAATTCTTTTAGGATTAATGGAAGCAATGTTTCAATTTTGCCTTCTGTGCTTGCTCCTGCAGCATTTTTATGTCCGCCTCCGCCGAATTTAGAAGCGATCGCGCTAACATCGCATTTTTCTCTTGAGCGGAATCCCAGTGTGCATGAAAATTCCGTTTCTTGTCGAATGAATAAAACAGCCTCGACATTTTCAACTTCAAGCATGAGCATGTAAAAAGCATCGCTGTCCCGTCCGTCCTGGCCGAATTTTCTTGTGTCGTCCATTGTCTCAAAAGTTACAACAAGTTTTCCGTTGAAATGACGTTCCGCATGGTCTAGCATAATTCCCAGAAGCTTTCTTGTGTTCCACTGCTTTCCGCCTGTCATTTCCTGATAAATTTTCCTTGGATTTGCGCCCGATTCCACAAGCCTTGCCGTTCCCTTGAAAACTTCCGAACTGTCTTCTGTAAGATACTTGAAAAATCCTGTATCAGTCGCCATTCCAAAGAAAAAAATATCTGCTTGTTCTTTTGAAGGTTTTCCGACAAGTGATTCAAAAAGCTGCTGGACAAGGCAAGATGCCGCAGGAGATGTCGGGTCTATTATATTGTCTGAATTTCTCACATCGGCCGTTTTGTGATGGTCGATTATAAATGTGCTGAATCCTTTTAAATCTCCGTCAATATCGCCAAGCCTTGAAAGTTCCGAGCAGTCCGCAATTATAAGTCCGAATGAATTTCTTTCGTCCTGTGTCATAAAGGGCAGTTCATTCTTGAATTTTGGCGCGAATTTCTTTATTTCGTTTCTTTTAAAAGGTCCGGCGTTAAGCATTATGTAAGGTTTGTTCATTTTATCCAAAATAAATGAAAGTCCTATGCAGCTTGAAATGCAGTCGCCGTCCGGCTCTTTGTGCCCTGCAATAATAAAACTGTCATGTGAATCTAAAAAGCTTTTGAATTTTGAAATTTGTTCTTTTGAAATAAGAATCATATTTTCCTGCCTGAAATTAAAAAAGACCTGACCCTGAAAATATCAGAACCAAGTCTCCTTAATAAATATTTTGCTACTTATTAATTTTTCTAGTAGTCAAGAGTAAGCGAGTCTGCGTCAGTTCCGTCGATTTGCATTCCGCTAGGAGCAATTGCCCAAAGTGAATTGAAACGGTTTGTAGGAGCTGTAATCCACACTTTTAGGAATTCACCGTTCTGGCTTATTACTGTCATGTATGGAGAGAGTCCTTTTGGCATAGTTCTGAAGTTGAGTTTTCTAGCTCCGTCTTCATTTTTGAACCATTTTTTTGGAAGAACCGCAGTTCCGATGTCTATGCCTTGTTTTTCGTAAAGCACAACATAAGCGTCTTTCTGGTCATAAATTTTGAAGATTCTTACATTCTGATAAGAAATTGTAGATACATTGTCTCCGTGATTCCATACAGGCTGCTTTGTCTGCTCGTTGTTTTCCTGTGAAACTGCTGGTAAAATCATTGCAATAGCAAGAACTGCCGTGGCAAAAAACTTCTTCATGAATTCCTCCGAATTTGTTCTATAATAATTATATAAGCGCGAGCATAATGGCTTTTATGGTGTGCTTTCTGTTTTCTGCCTGATCCCAAACCTTGCTTGCGCTGCTTTCGAAGACTTCTTCTGTAACTTCCTGTTCTTTTACAGCAGGAAGACAGTGCAGGAATATAGTTTCAGGTTTGCCAGTTGCTTCCATAAGCGCCTTGTTCACTTGGTATGGCTGAAGCAATTTTACGCGCTCTTCTTTAAGCGATTCTTCACCCATGGAAACCCAAACATCAGTATAAAGGCAATCGACGTTTTTGACAACTGAAATTTTATCGGAAACAGTTATAGTTGCTCCGGATTCCTTTGCGAACGGCGCGCAGATTTCCAGTATTTCGTTGTCAGGCGAAAGTTCTTTCGGTGAAAACACACTGAAATTTATTCCGAACTTAGAACAAATCAGCATAAGGGAACGTGCCATGTTGTTTCTTCCGTCTCCGCAGAAGCAAAGTGAAAGACCTTTTAAATGCCCGAAATTTTCCTTGAGTGTCATAATATCCGCAAGAACCTGCGTAGGGTGGAAGTCGTCTGTAAGTCCATTTATGACAGGAATTCCTGAATATTTTGCAAGGTCTTCAACATGGGACTGCTTGAATCCGCGGAATTCTATTGCGCTGAACATTCTTCCAAGAACTCTTGCTGTGTCCTGAACGCTTTCTTTTCCGCCGAGCTGAATATCGTCAGTTGACATAAAGACAGGATGCCCGCCTTCTTCGCCGAATGAAGTTTCAAAAGAAGATCTTGTGCGTGTTGAGCGTTTTTCAAAAATGAGCGCGATTGTTTTTCCTAAAAATCTCTGGTGGACTTCGCCTGCATGTGATTCTTTTTTAACTTGAAATGCCCAATCCAAAATCTGGCTGATTTCCTCCGGTTTCCAGTCTATCCAGTTTAAAAGGCTTCTTCCCTTGAAAGGGCTTTTGAATTTTTCTGCCTTCATTTTTCTTCCTCCGTTTTGCATTACGATTATAAGATTAATTGTGTATAAAATCAACTGTTTATGCAAAAATGTACAATTTTTGTGTATATTTATACATTTTTTTTATTTTATACTGAAATACGTTTAATCAAGCTATCCTTGTGCAACATATTTAACATAAATAAAAAAAAGCACCTCAGAAAACTGAAGTGCTTAATTCTATAGTGGCAATAGGGATCGAACCTATGACACATGGAATATGAGTCCATTGCTCTACCAACTGGGCTATGCCACCACGAATAAACAGAATATAGCACACCGCAAAAAATGTGTCAATAGAAGTTTTTAAATTTTAGCAAATTTTTGAAAAAGTTAAGTAAAATTTTTTTATTATTTATGCTTTTTGAAATATTTCTGATTCCTTTTTTAGGTCAAGTACTTGCTTTGTTGAAAGTCCCGTGGCTTTTACAATGTTTTCGATAGAAAGATTTATTTCTATAAGTTTTTTCGCAGTTGAAATTGAATTTTTAACAATAGCTTCTTGCGTCATATCTTGAGCCATGTCTTGAGCAATTTCTTGAGCCATATCTTGAGCCATATCTTGAGCCATATCTTGAGCAAGTTCTTTGGCAAGTTCCTTGGCTTTTTCATTGGACTGAATGGCCATTTCCTGTTCCCATGTCATAAACCTGTGCCTCCACTGCGCATTTGTTTTTACCCGCTCGACCAGCGCGGAGAGCCTGTCTGTGAAACCGGAGCTAGGCTCTTTTCCACAGAGATACTTGAAAAATGCTCTCAGCTCCTCGGACTTCATTGTATCATACTTTTTCGCATTGAAAAAGACATTTACTGTTCCGTCGTCCATCAGAAAGTCATTGTCCTCGTCGGCGCGGTATCGGAATGTGTACACAGGAAATCCTTTTCCGAAAGCATCTCCCATGCAGAGAAAGACAACGTAGCTCTCATTAAGCACATCATAGCCGGTTCCATGCTGCACATTGTCAACATCCATCAGCCCTTGGTAATAGCGGGCGCGTTTTGCAAGAGAGGTGCTGTGCGTTGTCTGGATTTCTATGTCGAATGAGCGGCCGTTTCCGTCCTTTACATATACATCGAATCTTATTCCGTGCGAGATGAAATCTGTTTTAAGTGATTTTTCCGCGGCTGGCTTTTCGATTCTGTCAATTTTGAGGTTCAGAAGAATCTCAATGAGATGCTTGCAGACTTCCGGGTTGTCCTCAAGGACTTTGCAGAAGATGAAGTTGTCGGCGAGTGTGAGCCGCTCCCATTTTTGAGCTGGCGTGAGTTCGTGTCTTTGCATTTTTTTTCCTGTTTGCGTTGAAAATTTCTATAAATACTTATTGCCGAAAAAATACAAAAAATGCACGGTTTTGAAGAGTTTTTTATCGTAAGAGAGAGTTGTGGGGCTTTTTAGGCTTGCTGATGAATAAAATCAATACTTCTCAAGAATTTCTTTTATGGCATTCTTTAGGTTTATGTAACGGCTTTGATAATAGTCGCTTTCTCCGTTGCACAGGTATTCAACTGTCGTTCCTAATGCTGAGGCGATTTTAAATGCGTCTGATGCTCTTGGTTTTGTCCCTGTTTTTCTCATGCTGGAAACAGTTGTCTCTGAAACTTCCATTTTTTTTACAATCCAGCGGTAGGGTGTGTTTTGCGCTTTCAATATTGTCCCAAAATGCCATTCTTCAATTATAAGCGGAATTTTACTACTTGAATCCGTAGTAATATGTCTTTTAACTACGAATATAAGTAGCTAAGCTTTTTGTCTGCGTAATTTTTGAAAGAGCTTAGACAGGCTGTTTTTAAGGAATTGGAATTTGACGTGCTGTGCCGTTATTGTTGGAGTTTCAGAAAAATCGGGATACATTCAAAAATCGCTCGCTGATTTCTATAGGTTTCTCTTGAGCCTGAAAGGAGGCTCTTGGACGGAATCGGAAATCATGATTATTCCAGAAGGAATTGACCTGGATTCCTTGAAATTCCTTTTGCGCCGTGTTTCAGACGTTAAGCTGAGGAGCCTTGTTTTTTATTTCTGCGGAAACAAAGATGATGTCCGTACTGAAAACGGTTTCACCTTTTGCGGGGATGAAATAAAACTGCAATATATAGAAGAAAACGCACTTCATACGGCAGTTTTTTTTGATTCTTGTGGAAGCTTGGTTTCGGAGGATTACAAAGATACTGTGCAGGAAGAATTTTTTGTGCAGGATTCAGATGTTGAAAATGATGCTTTGCGTAACATTGCGGCCGGCAGATTTTTATGTGAAGATGTGCTTGAAAAAACAAACGGCACTGCTTTCTTCTGTGGATGCAAGACTGGCGAGAAACCTTTGCTTTTGGAAGATGGGAGTGGCTTTTACACGGCTTCTTTTATCAAATCATTAAAAAAAGAAGAGGAGCTGTTTGATGTTTTTGCGGCAGACAGAAACGCAAGATTTGAATGTGAACTTGCAAGACAGAATGCTTATGAGGAATTTTCTGTGTCATGAGCCTTTATTGCATATCGGTAAAGACCGGACTGGAGGAAAAATTCAAGGAAAACGTTCTTCCGCTGGTTAATGGAAATAACTGCGCTTTTCAAGGATTTATCCATATTCTGCGCAAGCGGATGAGGCTTAAAAACGGGAAAGAATATTTTGATGCTTTTTTTCCCGGATATGTTTTTCTTGAAACGGAAGAATGTGAAGCATCAAAGCTTTATGTTCTTTCTGGGGAAAAATATTTTTTACGTTTTTTACCCTCAAATAGTTCTGTCAGTCCTCTTGTAAAGGGCGACTTGGAGATTGTGAGCTCTATACTGAGCTTTGGAAGCACTGTGGGAATTGTTCCTGTTAAGTTTGATGCGGGAGACAGGGTTATTATAACGGACGGGCCGTTCAAAGATTTTTCCGGAAGTGTGATAGCCGTGAACCGCCGCAACAAACGTTTGAATATACAGATTGATTTTATGAACGGCGTGCGTGTTGTGGGACTTTGCTACGAAGAAGTTCAGAAGCAGCCTGCAAAATAAACGCAGAAGCTTGTTCTGCATAGTTAAAGACAGCCTTTTTTAGAAGCAGATCTTAGTTCAAGGCTCTTATGCTATAAATACAAATACATACGAGGCATTTTATAGAATTCAAAAAAAATCAGTTTCTTCAAACAAATTAAAAACAATGCAGTGGCATTGGAATATATTACGAAAAGAACAAAAGTTGCCATTTAGAAAATCTATAGAATATTTTATGCATTATGCTGTAAGAGGATTTCTGAAATTTTTGAAGTAGAAATTTTCAACTCAATCCGCGTAAAAAAGTTCTGTAAGCAAACTTGTTTGCACGAATACTTACTTCAAGTCGTCAAGAGTTCCAGAGACAGGCTTTGTTGCTCCTGTTGAATTAGAGGAAGGCTTGCGGCGCACAATCGACTACGAATTTATGAAGAAAGTTCAGGAGCATACATTCAGCTGCGAGTAGTATTTGTGTTGATAACTCAATAAAAATATCCTGATTTTACTTTTTTCAGTATAAATAATTTATAATATTTTTTATTCAGCCCTAGGTATTATCCTGCCTGGGGCTTTTTTTTTGCTCAACAAGTTGCACAGAATGATGCATTTTTCATTTGACAAAAGTTTTGAAAATTCATATATCTATTTCAAATGACAAAGGATTTGACAACAGGAAGCCCTATGCGGCTGATTTTAGGATTTTCGGTTCCAGTTTTCTTTGGATATTTGTTCCAGCAGTTCTACAATCTAGCGGACACGGTGATTGTGGGCAAATTCCTTGGAGTTTCCGCGCTGGCTTCGGTTGGCTCTACGGGAGCGGTCTGCTTTCTGATTATCGGAGGCTGCATGGGAATCTGCAACGGCTTTGCTATTCCGGTTTCGCAGAAATTCGGGGCAAAGGACTATGATTCCATGCGCAAGTTTATCGCTGGCGGAGTCAAGCTGACCGCTGTAATTGCTGTTCTTGTTACGACTGTTACAGTTGTTTTCTGCAAGCCTCTTCTTGTCCTTATGAAGACTCCATCAGACATCTTTAACGGCTCTTACGGCTATCTTGTTATAATTCTTGCCGGAATTCCTGCTTCACTTGCTTACAATCTGCTTGCCGCTGTAATCCGCTCCCTTGGAGACAGCAAGACTCCTCTTATTTTTCTTGTTGTTTCTTCCGTACTGAATATTGCCCTGGACTTGTTTTTTATCCTCGCGCTGAATTCCGGAGTGGAAGGAGCTGCCCTTGCGACTGTTATTTCCCAGGCGGTCTCAAGTGTTGCCTGCCTGTTTTATATTCTTAAAAACTATCCGATTCTTCATCTTTCCAAGGAAGACTGGAAGATAAACAGCCATCATGTGCAAGTTCTGCTTTCCATGGGGCTTCCTATGGGATTGCAGTATTCTATTACCGCGATTGGAAGCGTTGTTCTTCAGACTGCCGTAAACAGCCTTGGCTCTGTGGCGGTTGCTTCTGTAGCTGCGGCAAGCAAGATTACGATGTTCTTCTGCTGTCCGTTCGATGCCATGGGAACAACTATGGCGACTTATGGCGGGCAGAACACCGGTGCGCACAAGTTTTCTCGTCTTAATCCCGGTATATTCAGCTGCTCGTTCCTTGGGCTTGCCTATGCGTTTCTTGCATTTGTAATTATGCTTGTTTTCGGGCGGAATTTGGGGCTTCTGTTCATTGATTCAGGCAATGAGGAAATCCTTGGCAATATCTACAAATTCCTTGTGGTTAACAGCTCGTTTTACTTTCCGCTTGCCCTGGTGAATATTGTGCGCTTTATGATTCAGGGAATGGGATTCAGCCAGCTTGCGGTCTTTGCAGGGCTTTTTGAGCTTGCCGGGCGTGGTGTGTTCGGGCTTGTTTTTGTGCCTGTGTTCGGCTACACCGCCGCCTGCTTTGCTTCTCCTGCCGCCTGGATTCTTGCAGACAGTTTTCTTATTCCTGCCTACTTTATCTGCAAAAAGCGTCTTGAAAGCTAGTTTTTCCAAGAGATTGCCGGATGTTCCCCAGGCAATGACAGTTGCTTTCTGGAAATTGAAATATTCCTGAGGAATATGGCGAATTCTTCGGGAATATTCAATATTCCTGTAATTTTATTCATTTTCTTCTGGAATATTAAATTTTCTTGAGGAATATACAATATTCTTGAGAATTTTGCATAAAAATTGAAGAATGAAAGATATTCCTGATGAATATTCAATATTCCAGAGTTTTTATTCATTTTCTTGCATAAAATTCTTTTTTTCTGCATAAAATCATCTTTTCCTTTTGTTTTTCCTTTCATTCTTGCCTGCAAAATCTTTTCAGCCTTAAAAATACCTAAACTCAGACCTAAAAAAGCCGATGAATAATTGAGAGTGCCGTTTGCGCTTTTTAGTTAGAAAAAAGAGGTTTCCCTATGAGATTCAAGAGGCTGGCTCTGCTGTTCATCGTGGGCTGCGCGGTTTTCTGTGCCAATGCAGTTTCTGTCGCTTTTCAGATTGTCCAGCACGGGGATTCGGAAATTAGAAGCTCTTCCTACGTTATTGAGGAAGGCTTGTTCGACTTTTTCTTTGGAAAGGGAATCATAATTTCAAATTCACCGGCCATTGCTTCTGACAGTGTGGAAAATGACGCTTCTTTTTTTGAAAAATCCAGACAGGAGGCTTGGGAAGGCGGCGTTGATTATTTTGTGGAGCTTACAGCAGATTTCAGCTCTTCAAATTCAACAAATCCCGACGCAGATCTTCTTGCGAATCTTTCAAGCCTTTCATATAAAGTTCTGAATGTCGGCTCGGGAGCGGTTCTTGGCAGCGGAAAAAAAATTCCTCCTGCTTCAAGCCAGTTCGAGGACAAGCGCAAGGGACTTTCCGATTTTGCTTTTGGAATAGCAGACGATATATATAAAATCATCCGTAGGTAGGGGACGTATGAAAAAGTTTTTATCTGGAATTTTATTTTTGTTGATTTCCGTTTTTATTTTTGCCGACTCAAGCGCGTCGGTTGAAGGCGTTATTGAGGTTGCCGGCAAGGATGAGCTTCCGGCCGGATATTTCGGAAAGGCTGCCGGTTATCTTCCGGGAGACAGTGTTTCAATTACAAATCCGAACACTGGAATCACTTTGCAGATTTTGAACCTTGGCACTTTGGACGCTTCGGGCGGAATTGCCATTCTCATTTCGGAAGAATCCGCAAAAAGCCTTGGAATAGAGCGGAACTCAGGCGTAAAGGTAAAGCTTGCCCCGCGCTCAGGATATTTTGACGAGACAGTTTCAGGAAACGCGGTTCTTGATGAAAAAACTTTGCCAGCCGCAAAAGAAGAGCCAGTATCAGATGTTTCAGCCGAGCCTGCTGTTCAAGCCGGGCCAGAAGCCGCTACTCAGCCTGCTGAAAATGCTGCTGTTTCCGTGGAACCTGCTGCTCCTGTTGCGGTTGCCGGAGTTCCTTTGATTGCGGACACGGAAGACAACGCCGAGGAAGAAGATGCGGAGGTTGCGGCTGTAGAAGATGAGGCTGAAACTCCGGTGGATGAAATCGATTCCGAAGATGAAACTGATTTTTCAGATGAGGAAAAGCTTTCTGCTGAGCCAGTTGAAGAAGAAGTTTCTGCTGATGACGAGCCTTCCGTTGAAGAAGAAACAGAGCCTGTAATTGTTGAAGCTCCTGCTCCAACAGAAGAATGCGAAGTTCCAGAAGAGCCTTACGAGGACTATGAAAGCGTAGAAGACGGATTCCTTGAATCAAAAGAAGCTGTTGAACAGCCATCCCCAGCGGAAGAAAGCGAAGTGGAAGCTGTAACAGTTGAAGAGCCGGATCCAATCGAAGAAGAAACGGAAGATTTACCGGAAGAAGAAAATGCGGAGCTTGTTATTGTGGAAGAGCCGCAGGAAGAAGAGCCGGAAACTCCTACCGAAGATGAAACCGAAGAGGAAGCTGTAACTGTAGAAGAGCCATCTCCGATTGAAGAGGATTCCGCTGCGGAAGAAAATCAGATGGAAGAAGTTTCAGAGCCAGAGGAAGTTGTTGCAGAACCAAATGCGGAGCCGGAAGCTCAGTCTAGCGGAGAAAGCGAAAGCAGTGATTATGCTCCGATAGTTCTTGTTCCTTCCGAGCCGGAATCCCCTGAGCCTCCTGTAGATGCTTCTATAGAAAACGAGCCAATTGAAATTGTTCCAGTTGAATCTGTTCCAGAGGAAAAAAAGAGTGAGCCAGAACCTTTGCAGACTGAATATCCTGTAAGTATTCAGGATTATGTGGTTTCTTCTGAAAGCGCCCTTGCAAGCAACTGCTACTATATTCAGATTGCAACAATGGGAAACATTAAGAATATTGAGAATATTCTTGTTAAGTATTCAAAATATCCTGTTTCGCTCATTCTTGCTGGAAAAAATTACCGTGTTCTTGTCGGACCTCTTTCTGTGGACGAATACGGCGCGGTTCTTGCAAAGTTCAAGAATGCAGGATTCAAGGACGCATTTGTAAGAAAAAGATAATTTGCTTTTCAAGTAAAATAAAGGCGGAAGTCCCATTTGTGGATTTTCCGCTTTTTTTTTGTTTTAAATAAAAGAAAATGTTTGCTTTCTGAAAAAAGGTGATATATAATAAAGTCAACTCGTGTTGATAATTTGTATAAAAATTGGAGGTTTTATGAAGGTTTTTAGAAAATGCATTGGAGCGGCAGTTGCTTGTGCTTCAGTTCTTTCGCTTGCGGCCTGTGGAATTTCTACAAAAAAAACAGGTTCGGCAAATATAACAGTTCTTCCTGTTGAAAATATTGCTGATGATTTTATTATGGGAGTTGATGTTTCGTCCATGATTTCCGTGGAAAATGCCGGAGGTGCTTTTTATGATGCGAACGGAAAAAAGGCTGATTTGCTTGAGCTTCTAAAAATGGGCGGCGCGAATTGCGTTAGAATCCGTGTATGGAATAATCCTTTTGATGCTAACGGAAACGGCTACGGCGGCGGAAACAACGATATTGAAACTGCTGTGAAAATCGGAAAAAGAGCCACTGATGCAGGTCTTGGCGTTTTGATTGATTTCCATTACTCGGATTTCTGGGCTGATCCGAACAAACAGTCAGTTCCAAAAGCCTGGAAAAACATGACATTTGATGAAAAAGAAGCCGCATTGTCAAAATATACAACTGAAAGTTTGGAAAAACTTAAATCTGCCGGCGTAAAAGTTACAATGGTTCAGGTTGGAAACGAAATCAACAATGGGATGTGCGGCGAGATGTACGATGACAAAGTTTTGGGCTTGGTAGGAGAAGGCTGCAAGGCTGTAAGAAATTTCGACAAAAACATTCAGATTGTGGTTCATTACACAGATCCGCTTTCTGAAGGATATTTGGAAAAAAGGGCGGGGTTGCTTGAAAAATTCAATGTTGACTACGATATTTTTGCGACTTCATATTATCCTTTCTGGCACGGAGAAGCTGGAAAACTTTCTGTCACTCTGAAAAAACTTTCAAATATTTACAATAAAAAAGTCATGGTCGCGGAAACTTCATATCCGTTTACAAATGATGACGGCGACGGATTCGGAAACGTTGTGTCTGGAATGTCTTCTGAGCAGGAATTTGACTATCCATTCTCTGTTGAAGGTCAGGCTGTTGCGGTTCGGGACGTAATTGCGGCTGTTGCCTCTGTAAAAAAAGGCGTTGGCGTGTTCTATTGGGAGCCGGCATGGATTCCTGTCCGCCATTATAAGCCTGAAGCTCCGAATGCCCAGTCTGTTCTTGAAGAAAATTTCAAAGCATGGGAAAAATACGGCTGTGGCTGGGCTTCTTCTTATGCTGCTGAATACGACAAGGAAGTTCGATCTGCAAGAAACGGCGGAACTTGGGATAATCAGGCTTTCTTTGATTTTGACGGAAAATGCCTTGATTCAATTAATGTGTTCAAATATGCGCGCACAGGTTCAAAAGGCAAACTGAATGTAATCCGCGTAGAAAATCCGCATGTTGAATTCGCCTACGGAAAACAGGAAGAATTGCCGAAAACCGTAAAAGTTGTTTACAATGACGGCTCTGTAAAGGATGAGCCTGTTGAATGGGACTCAGCTGCCGAAAAAAACGTAACTGGAAAACCTGACTTTGGTGAATACAAAATTCCTGGTAAACTTAAAAAAGGCGGAAATGCTGAATGCACTGTAAATGTTACTGCAAGCAATTTCCTTGTAAACGGGAGCTTTGAGAGCGGTGATCTTACTGGCTGGACTGTTGAAAATCCGCTTGGAAAAGGAACTCCAAAGGTTGACAAGAACAATCAGAATGCAAAAGAAGGCGTATGCTACTTTACAGCATGGGAAAAAGACGACTTTGAATTCACGGTTTCCCAGACTGTAAAAGAATTCTCAGCCGGCAAATACAAGTGCTTTGCATATTTTGAAGGAACTGGAATAAAAAATCCTAGCGGAACAGTTTTCAAGGCTGTTGTCCGTAAAAAAGACGGAACCAAAACTGAATTCACTTGCGATGTTACAATTCCAAATACTTGGAAAAAATTCTTTAAGGCGGAGCTTCCTGTAATTGAACTTGACGATTCAACTGAGTCAATAACTGTAAGCGCGCTAATAAAAGCTGAATTTGACGCTACGTCAGGTGCTAACGGAGCTTGGCTTGTAATGGACGACGTTAACTTGCTCCTTGTTGAATAATAAAAAAAGCCTTGCTATAATCAGACCATGCTTGGATTTATTACACTTTTGTTTTGCCTTGGAGAGGTTGCTTTTCCTACGTTTATGCTTTGCCTTGTTTATCCTTTCAGCAGGAAAACAGCTCTCTTTTGGTCTGATTACATAACTTGCCGGTGTGCAAGAGTTGTTTTTGCAATTTTAAAATTGTATAGAAAATTTCAGTTTCTTGGTGATAAGGAAAATTTGAAATTGCTTCCAGAACAGTTTGTTGTGATTTCCAACCACCAGAGCCTTTTTGACATTGTTGCTTATCTAAAATACTTCGGCGGAAAAAAAACGCGGTTTGTTGCAAAAGACACTCTTGGCTCAGTTCCTATGGTCGGAAAAATGCTTAAAACTCAAGGACACTGCATGATTCCTCGCCACGGAAGCCCTTCAATTGCAATGTCTTCTATAGACAGCTTTGCTTCCCGTGTTTTGCAAAAAAAACAGATTCCTGTAATTTTCCCAGAAGGAACAAGAACCCGCGACGGAAATGTAGGTCAGTTTTATGCGGCTGGATTCAGGCGGCTCGTTGAAGGCACTAAGCTTCCTGTTGCAGTTTGCGCTCTTGACGGCGGCTGGCAGATTTCAAGGCTTAATTCTCTTTTTAGGAATCTTCACAAAGGCTCGTACCGCGTAAAAGTTCTAAAAGTTTATCCTTTCCCTGAAACAAAGGAAGAGGAAAAGCGAATCCTTGAGGAATCCCGAGAGCTTATAAAGAGTCAGCTTGAAGAATGGAGAAAACTTCCTGTTGCTTCTTCTGTTGTGTAATTTTGAGTTTTTTCAGTGATTTTATGCTGAGAATTTGGATATTTGTAGTTTTATTTTGCTTAGAATTGCTATTCTGTTCTTGACACACGAATGTTAAATTGTGTATATTTCTAGAACATATAAAGAAATCTGTGGTTGTTTCTAAGGTTCATCCATTTTGAATCGCCGCTGTTTCTTTCAAATTTAAAAAGCTTTCGGTTTTATGGAAAGCTGCAAATCTACTATGGAGGAAGACGATGGCCGGAGCCAGTAAGAACTCTCGTACAACTGTTGCAACACAGAAATTTATTTGCCCAGATTGCGGCGGTGAAATTGTAATGAAGACTTTTTTTGAGAACGGAAAACTCAAGAATCTTGCGGAATGCCAGAAATGCAAACGCATTGAGCGCAGACCTAAAGATTTTAAATAAAAATCAAAGCCGTAGACGGTATTTTCATAGGAATTTATTCGGAGGTATCCTGTGTCAGTAAAGAAAACATCTGCAGAAAAAAGACACGCACAGAGCGAAGTTCGCAGAATGCGCAACAAGGCAGTTAAGTCTAGAGTACATACAAGCTTGAAGAAATACATGGAAGCTATCCTTAAAAAGGATCAGCCTCTTGCTCAGGAAAAACTAAAGGTTCTTCACTCAGAACTTGATAATGCATACCGCAAGGGTGTAATAAAACTCAATGCTTGCGCACGCAAAAAGAGCCGCATGGCTGTTCTTTACAATGTAACTTTTGCAGCTGCAAAATAAACTTTGAAGGATGTTGTTAAAAAACAGCATCCTTTTGTTTGTGGTATTGGAATGTCTTCAAAAAAAGTTACAAAAAACGATTTGCTGGAAGCTGTTTATCAAAATACAAAATACGAAAAGCTTGCAGTTCAGACCATCATGGAAAATCTTTTCGATCAGATGAAAGAGGTTCTAAAAGATGGTAATACAATTGAATTGCGCGGTTTTGGAACATTTGAGGCGCGGCTTCGCAAAGGAAGGCAAAATGCCCGTAATCCAAAAACAGGACAGCAGCTTTCTGTTGCTCCTCATTATGTTGTCGCTTTCCGTTCTGGTCAGGAATTAAAAAAAGCTTTATGGGATTTGCCTGTGAGCGAAGTTTCCAATGAGCAGAATTAAATTCTTTTCCATTTTTAAGATTCAAGAGGTGTGCTGATGTCAGGATTTTCCACTGGAAATTTAACAGTATTCGGACAGGAAACTGAATTTGACGGTGTGCTGGAATTTTCAGACAATCTTGTTATTACTGGCAAATTTCATGGAACAATAAACGCATCTGGCGATCTTGAAATTGAAAAAACTGCGGTTTGCGATGTTGACAAGATGAGCGCAAATTCAATTGTTGTTTCAGGAAAAATAACAGGAGATATAGAGGCAAAAGACCGCATAGAGCTTTGCGATGGAAGCAAGGTTCATGGAGATTTAAAGGCGGCAAGGCTTCGTATTTCTGACGGTGTGGAATTTGAAGGTAAAATTTCCATGATTGATGAAATTCCTGCCTCTGATATTTTTTCTGTTGCTTCGGAAGAATATAAAAATTCACTTATTATGCAGTCGAATGAAGCTAGGTAGTTTTAAAAATTAATTTTTATTGACAAAAATGCAGTAGTAAGATTAAAATAAAACTGTTTTATTAGTAATTTTAGTTCTTTTATTTTTCCGAAAATTTATCAAAAAATGCCCTTGTGCTGGGTTTTTTATAAAATATGCTGGAAGTTTTTATTCTGGCTTTTTTTTGAAATTAAAAATCATAAAACTTATTGCAGTTCTTGCATATAAAAACGACATGCCATTTCTTTTGGGATGCCTATTTTGGAGTAATCTATGGCAATTATAAAACGCCGTAATTCAGATGAAGCAGCGGAAATTCAGACAGAAGAAGCCGCAAGCCAGTTGGAAGGAAATGAAAATCCTGAATCTACAGAATCAGACGAGGCAAAAAATCCTCCTAAGGTAAGAAGGCGGCGGATAGTAAAAAAAGCAGCTGAACAAGAAAGTGTAGTGCCGGAGAATTCTGAGGAATCTTCTTCTGAGCCACAGGAAAATGATTCTGCGACTTCTGAATCTTTATCTGAGCCGCAAACTCAGTCCCACCATGAATCTTCAGAGTCAAATTCTGATTCAGCGCATGAAGAGCATTATGTGCCCCGCCAACGTTATGACAATAGAAGATGGAATGGCAACAACCGCTATGGAAACCGCCGTTACAACAATAACCGTTATAACAATACCAACTATGAAAAAAATCTTCAGGCTAGGCTAGAGGCTGTTCAGGCTGCCCAAAAAATTGAAAATCCAGAAGAATATGAGTCAAAACCGCGGCTTTTAATTAATGACCTTACAAAAAAAAGTATGCCTGAACTTAGAGAACTCGGCGTTCAGTACGGAATTTCTGCTGACGAAATGGCTCCTATGAAAAAACAGGATTTGATTTTTTCTATTTTACGCGCGCATACGGAACACGGCGGAATTATTTTTGCTTCAGGCGCTTTGGAAATTCTTCCTGACGGTTATGGCTTTCTTAGAAGTCCGCAGAACTCTTATCTTCCCGGACCTGATGACATTTATATTTCGCCAAGCCAAATCCGCTTGTTCAACTTAAAAACTGGAGATACGATTTACGGTCAGACAAGAAGTCCAAAGGAAGGTGAAAAATTCTTTGCACTTTTGCGCATTGAGACTGTGAATTTTGAAGATCCTTATGTTGCGCAGACTCGTGTTCCTTTTGAAAACCTTACGCCGCTTTATCCTAACGAAAAACTCCGTCTTGAAACAGTTTCAACAGAACTTAGCACCCGCATTGTTGATCTTTTTGTTCCGATTGGAAAAGGCCAGCGTCTTTTGATTGTTGCTCCTCCAAAGGCCGGAAAAACAACACTGATGCAGAAAATTGCAAATGCCATAACTGTAAATAATCCGGAAGTTTATTTGATTGTGCTTCTTATTGACGAGCGTCCGGAAGAAGTTACAGAAATGGAGCGTTCTATTCATGCGGAAGTTATTTCTTCAACTTTTGATGAGCAGGCGACTCGTCATGTTCAGGTTGCGGAAATGGTTTTGGAAAAGGCAAAGCGTCTTGTTGAGCATAAGCGCGATGTTGTTATTTTTCTTGATTCTATAACTCGTCTTGCACGCGCATACAACCAGACTGTTCCGACTTCTGGAAAAGTTCTTTCCGGCGGTGTTGATTCAAATGCGCTTCATAAACCAAAGAGATTTTTTGGCGCGGCTAGAAATGTGGAAGAGGGAGGTTCTCTTACAATAATTTCAACTTCTCTTATTGAAACAGGAAGCCGCATGGATGAGGTTATTTTTGAAGAATTCAAGGGAACTGGCAACAGCGAAATCGATCTTGACAGAAAACTTGCAGAGCGCAGATTGTTCCCGGCGATTAATATTAAAAAATCCGGCACAAGAAAAGAAGAGCTTTTGCTTTCGGAAGCAGAACTTCAGCGTATGTGGATTCTTCGCAAGGTTCTAAATCCTATGGATGATGCCGATATGCTTGAGCTTATCCGCGACAAGATGCGAAAGACAAAGGACAACGAAGCTTTCCTTGCATCGATGAATCCTGGCGGTTTGTCTGAAGAATAAAAAAAGCACGGTTTTATAAAGATATTTATGTGCATTTTGGCACTTCCTTTATAAAATCCCGTGCAATATAAAATTGGGCTGTCTTAAAAGTGTCTTTTCTGTCATTTTCGGGCTTGACCCGGAAATCTGTGTCTAGAGATTGTTAACCGAGTTTCTTTCAGAAACATCGCAGTATCAAGTACGACAATGACA
>ERZ1026856.864-NODE-864-length-16806-cov-5.117306_pt1 | contig 16806 bp, 24 predicted proteins | sample MGYA00380158_ERZ1026856 | MGnify/ENA primary metagenome ERZ1026856 (study PRJEB33269, sample SAMEA4719794) | human gut metagenome | biome: human-associated habitat; feature: organic feature; material: feces | place: Cameroon | collected 2013-10 ...
GTATCCTGCTGATCGTGGGCGGCTTCGTGTGCATGATGGATCCGTGGGTCAGCGTCGTAGCTATCGGCGTGACGGTCGGCCTCGTGTTTATACTCGAGGGCGTGAGCGCGATAGTCTGTGCCTGCATTTCCAAAAGAATAGAAGAGGAATGACGCGGACAAAGGCCCTGAGCAGAACAAAAGCAAACAGATATTTTCCTCAGATCTCAGTGCAGATCGTAAAAATGATCTCAGCGCAGATCGTAAAAATATAAAAAATAAATTTATTGGAGGCATTATTATGGTACCCAGCATTTATGGTGAAGACATGTTTGATGATCTTTTCGGCAGCTCTTTCTTCGGCGGTCATGATCCGCTGTTCGGTAAGCGCGCGAGAAACCTCATGAAGACCGATATCCACGAGACGGACGACGCAAAGGCATACAGATTTGCCGTTGAGCTGCCCGGCTTCAAGAAGGACGAGATCAACCTCGACGTCAAGGACGGTTATCTGACCATCAGCGCCTCGAAGGGCCTCGACAAGGACGAAGAGGACAAGAAGGGCCGTGTCCTGCGTCAGGAGCGCTACGCCGGCGCATGCTCCCGCAGCTTCTATATCGGCGATGTGAAGCCCGAGGACATCAAGGCAAAGTATGAGTCCGGTGTTCTGACCGTCATTGTTCCGAAGAATGATGTAAAGAAGCTCTCCTCCGGCAGCTCTATCACGATCGAATAACTCCCGAAACAAAAACTGCCGCCTGCTTTCAGCAGGCGGCAGTTTTTTGCGTTTCTATCCCGCGGCATGAGCGCGGGCGTCACAGCGCGGCGCGCTGCTCGGGGGACATGCGGTACTGCGGCTTTACATGGTAGGCGACCTCGGCGTACTGCCGGGCGCGCTCGCGCAGCGAAAAGTCACCGTTCTGGCTGCACCATACATACAGCTCGTGGAGTATCAGGTCCGTCGCGATGTGCGACAGCAGCTCCGGCGGCTCCTCGGTCTCGATTATCCCGTTTTTCGCGCAGTTTTTGGCGAGCGTCGCAAAGAGATCGTCCAGCGCATGGACCGCATCCCGTATGCCCTTCGGAGACTCGAACTGCATGATGAACAGCGTGCTGGTCAGCCGAGGGCCAAAATCGAGCGCTATCGTAATAAACCGGTCGAACAGCTGCCATATGCGCTCAAAGTCGTTCTCCGCGTCCGCGAATTTACGGAAGCTCTCCTCGTCGTTCTGCTGGGGCTTTGCGACGACGTAGTCGAGAATGCTGCGCTTGCCCTTGAACACCGTATAAAAGACAGAGCGGGAAACATGAGCCGCCTCGCATATCTCGTTGACGCTGACGTCGTTATAGCCCTTGTCCCTGAACAGCGCTATCGCGCATTTTGCAATGCTTTCCCTGAGCCGGTATGACGGATCCTGCACGAAAAACACCCCTTCCGCGATGTCCGGATTTTAAGGACATTTTACGATATTTGTCCCGATATTTGTCCGCCGGTGTCAACTCGCGGTCAAGATTGTTCTCAAATATTTTGCAGTTTTTTTGTGAGTTATACCAAAAAGGTTGTTAACTTGTTGACTATTTTCAACAAAATAAGTACGATTACGGCAGTGCTTTTATAAAAATAACAAGGGACCCCAGACACCGTTTTATTTTTTTCAGGAGGCTTGAAAATCCCATGACGAAGGACGAAAAGATCGCAAAACTCGGCAAAGAGATCACTGACCGGGCGACCGTACTGCTCGGCAAGGACAAGATCACCCCCGACGCCCCGGAACATCTGGGCATAAACTCCGCGCTAAAATACACCGCCTACAAGTACGACCAGAAGATGGCCGACGATATCCTTGACATCTGCCTTACGATGAAGAAGCGCGTGCCGCTGACCATCGAGCAGCTCGCGAAGAAGAACCCGCAGTTCGACAGAGCCTATCTTGAGAAGGCAATGCAGGCCGTCAGCGAGAGCGGACTCGTCGAATTCCACTGGGAAAACCTTGACGGCAAGAACCCGAACCACGAGAAGCGCTGGGTGCTGGACATGTTCGTCCCCGGCAGCGCGGAGATCATGATGATAAACCCCGAGCAGTCCGACATGTACCCGGAGACTGCCGATTTCTTCGAGCGCATGGCTTATCTGCCGCTCGCCGGCATCACCGAGCTGGTGCCTCCCGGCGGCGCGGGTATCGGTATGCACGTCATCCCCGTCGAGAAGGCCATCCCGGCCGAGAGCAAGTCCCTGCCTATCGAACACCTCAGCCACTGGCTCAAGAAGTATGAGGGCCACATCGGCGTGTCCGTCTGCTCCTGCCGCAAGCAGCAGCGTATCCGCGGAGAGGGCTCCGGCGACGTCGAGGGCGAATGGTGCATTGGCGTCGGCGACTTTGCCGACTACTGCCGCGAGACCAACCACGGCCGCGACATCACCTATGAAGAGGCCATGGAGATACTCCAGAAGGCCGAGGACAAGGGCTATGTCCACCAGATAACCAACATTGACGGCGAGAACAAGATATTCGGTATCTGCAACTGCGCGGTCGGCGTGTGCAACGCGCTGCGTACCTCCCAGCTTTTCAATACGCCCAATCTTTCCGCCTCCGCCTACACCGCCGAGAGCGACCCCGAGAAGTGCGTCGCCTGCGGCAAGTGCGTCGAGACCTGCCCCGCGGGCGCCGTCCGCCTCGGACAGAAGCTCTGCACCAAGGAAGGCCCCATCCAGTATCCGCGCCACGAGCTGCCCGACGACACCAAGTGGGGCGAGGATCACTGGAACAAAAATTACAGAAACGAGAACGGCTCTATCCAGACCTGGCCCACCGGCACCGCCCCCTGCAAGGTCGCCTGCCCGGCGCATATCGCCATTCAGGGCTACATCAAGATGGCTGCCGACGGCCGCTACGCGGACGCTCTCAAGCTCATCAAGAAGGATAATCCCTTCCCGGCCGTCTGCGGAAGCATATGCCGCAAATACTGTGAGGATGCCTGCACCCGCGGCACCATTGACCAGCCGCTCGCCATTGACGAGATAAAGAAGTTCATCGCCGAGCAGGACATGAAGGCCGAACACCGCTATGTGCCGCCCATGAACTCCTGCACCCATGAGAAGTTTGACCAGAAGATCGCGATAATCGGCGCGGGCCCTGCGGGCATGTCCTGCGCGTACTTCCTCGCCATCGAGGGCTACAGCCCGGTCGTGTTTGAAAAGGAAGCCGCACCCGGCGGCATGCTTGTCAACGGCATTCCCACCTTCCGCGTGGGTAAGGACATCGTAAAGTCCGAGATAGATGTCCTGCGCGAGATGGGCGTCGAGTTCCGCTGCGGCGTCGAGGTCGGCAGGGACGTAACCATCCACCGCAACCTCCGCGAGTTCAAGGAGCTTGACAAGGAGAACGTCACTCTGCCCGCCGAGAAGATAAAGAAGCCCGCCCGCTGCGAGGTCGTCATCGACAAGAACAAGGCCCTCACCATGTGCGACGACCGCGTGACCTTCACCGAGGAGCAGATAAAGTCCGAGGCCTCCCGCTGCCTGAGCTGCGGCCGCAGCGTCGTTGACCCGAACAAGTGTATCGGCTGCGGTATCTGCACCACCAAGTGCGAGTTCGACGCGATACACCTCAAGCGCAACCGCCCGCAGAACAGCAAGATGGTACCCGCCGAGGACAAGTTCAAGGCCATCGGCCCCTACGCGGCGAAGCGTCAGGTGAAGATAATCAAGAAGCAGCTTTCCGGCAAATAACCGTCCCGGAACAGATCAGACAGGTGCGGGGCTTATCCCGCACCTGTTTTCAGAAAGGAAAGTTATGCACGAGCTTAGCATAGTGACCTATGTCATCGAGCAGGTCGGCGAGATAGCCAAGGAGAACGGACTTACCGACATACAGTCCGTCACGCTGGAGTTCGGCGAGGTGTCCGGCATAGTGCCGGAGTATCTGAGCGACTGCTGGAAGTGGTACGCAAAAAAGACGCCGCTGATAGAACACACGGAGTTCAGGTACGAGATCATCCCGGCCATAACATGGTGCGACGACTGCAAGACCACCTACCCCACCGTGAAATACGGCAAGACCTGCCCCAACTGCGGCAGCGGCCGCACATGGCTCCGGCAGGGGCAGGAGATGAACATCAAGGAGATCGTCGCCTGCTGACCGGGGCGTCTGAACGGAGGATACATATGGCGGACTATAAGGTCTATGAAATAAAACAGAGCATATTCAAGGCGAACGACGACGCGGCGGACAAGCTGCGCGCTGATCATCAACAAGACAGACGTCCTGCCGTACTTTGATTTCGACATGGACAAGGTCACGGAGTTCGCAAAAATGCGAAACCCCGATATAAAGATCTTCCCGATAAGCGCCAAGACCGGCGAGGGTGTGGACGCGTGGTGCGCATGGCTGCGCGAGCAGGCCGCCGAATGGAACGGCTGACGGGAGCATGGGCAAAATTTTGCTTAAAATTTACATTGGAAGATTGAAATCGACCGAGTAAGTGTTAAAACAGTAACGGTCGCCGGGGGCGGCCGCATTCTTGTACCGGAGGCGTCAGCCCCCGGCGATTGGAGAGAGAATATGAAAGACCTCAAGCACCTGATCTATTTTGAAAACCTCCTGCAAGAGGCGCAGAATGAACTCATCCTGCAGGCGCAGAGCGAGGGAAAGGTCTGCGTCGCCTACGTCTGCGAGAACACTCCGGAGCCGCTGCTGAATCTGCCGGGCGCTTTTTCAGCGCGTCTGCGCGCGCCGCGCACGGGTTCCATGGAGATGGCTACCTATTATATGACGAGCTTTCTGTGCGAGTACAGCCGCGCCCTGCTCGAGCGCGCGATCGAGGGCGGCTACAACTTCGCAGACTGTCTTATCACCCCCGACGGCTGCACGATGATGAACCGTGCCGTCGAGAACATGGAGCTGCTCAAGACCATGGGCAGCGGCAAGGAAAATTTCTTTTTCGAGTACATGGAGATACCCATGAAGGCCGACGACAACGGCCTGAACCTCTATACGCTCCAGTGCAGGAACCACATTCTCAAGCCCCTGCACGAGCATTACGGCATCGATGTCTCCGACGGGGCTATCCGTCAGGCCGTCACCGAGCATAACCGCGTCTGCGGGCTTATCCGCGCTATCGGCGAGTACCGCAAGGGCGACAAGCCGCGTATCACGGGCTACGAATTTCATGTTATCACTCTCGCGACCTACGCCGCCCCCAAGTATCTGCTCATCGACAGGCTGGAGGAGACGCTCGAGGAGCTCCGGACCCGTGAGCCGGACGACAAGGGCTCCCGCGCGCGTGTGCTGGTAGTCGGCTCCGAGGTGGACGACAGCGACTTCATAAAGCTCGTCGAGGACACTGGCGCCTATGTCTGCGCGGACCGCTTCTGCTACGGCTCGCTCCCCGGCAGGGACCCCATAGTGCTGACGGATGACGAGGACGCGCTGACGCAGATATGCCGCCAGTATATGTACCGCGGCCAATGCCCCCGCTATATGAACACCGCCAAGATGACCGGACGCCGCGAGTATGTAAACGCGCTCGCGAAGGAATACGGGGCCGACGGTATCATCTACGAGCAGATAAAGTTCTGCGACCCGTGGGCTTACGAGCGCATGATGGGTTCGCATATCATGCACGACGACTACGGCTACCCCGTGCTGTCGGTCGACCGCCCGTACAATATCTCGTTCTCAGGCCAGATGCGCACCCGTGTGCAGGCGTTTGTCGAGAGCATTGAGATAAAGAAGATCCAGGGAGGGGACAAGTGATGAGCAACAAAAGGATAGGCTGCGAGAATTTCGGTAAATTCTACACCGAGGGCAAGGTAAGGAACCGCCGCGAGTGGCGCGGCGTGGTCGATACCCTCTATGATTACTCCCGCTGGCTCCACAACTGGGTGACTATGGCGAAGATGGTCTCGAAGCCGAGGAACATCAAGGCCATGTTCCGCTACCGCTGGATGGCGAACTATCTCGCCGTCCCCATGATGGTCGACCGCCACACACAGGGACTGCGCGGCGAGCATCTGCGTATCTGCCATCTGGAGCAGGACCTTATAATCGAGGACGTGGCAAAGCTGCTTGACGGTCTCTTCCGCGGCGACAGGCGTATCGGCAACGACAAGGCCTTCTCCGACAAGGTCGTCCTCGTTGACGAGAACGAGATGACCGCCGTCATGATGGGCTTCCCGACGCTCAAGGGACTCAGCCGCGAGACCCCGTCCACCTACGTCTCCGTGCTTCTGAACCAGCACGCGGCCGAGCATTACATCGACGTCGCGCAGGAGTACGGCCTTGCGGGCGATGTCTGCCCCATGCCTGAGGCTGAGGCCGGCGTCTCCATCGACGACGACGCCCCCGTACTCGGCGCCTGCGCCGTACAGTGCAATACCACCTGCGACGGCTCCCTGCTCGGCAACGGCGTCATCTCCAAGCGTCTCGAGCTTGAGGACGGGATCCCCGTGTTCCAGCTCGCGGCCCCGCTGCGCCACCGCGAGGACGACGTGCAGGACTACGCCGCGCAGGAGATAAAGAACGCCATCGCCTTTATAGAGGAGCATACCGGAGAGAAGTGGGACTGGAACGCGTATTTTGAGTGCGCCAAGCGCGTAAATTACGCCACAAAGTGCCGTCTCGAGTGGCTGGAGATGAACAAGACCGACTACCCGCAGGTGTTCGGCTCCAATCTCGCGCTCTACACCGAGACGAATTACATGGCCATCTGTGGCAAGGTCAAGGCCTTTGAGGACGTCGACCGCAAGATAACAAAGCTCGCGGAGCGCGCCTACAGGAAAAAGAAGATGGCCGCCAACGAGTACCGTCACAGAGCCATCATCTGGGGCGTGCAGTCGCACTTTTATATGGACTTCCTCGTGTGGCTGCTCAACTGCTGGGGCATAGTGCCGCTGACGGATATGCTCTCCATGGTCTCCACGAAGGAACTCGTCACCGAGGACACCCCGGAGAACCGCGAGCAGGCGTACTACGATATGGCGTGGCTGACCGAGAACATGATAATGCGCAACCGCACCCACGGCCGTCGGCAGCGTCAGATGTGTATAAGAGACAGGTACTGCACGGAGTTCAAGGCCGACATGGTCGTCCTCTGGGAGCATATGAGCTGCAAGGCGCTCGACGGCATGCACGGCATGTTCGAGGAGCGTGCGCGCGAATACGGCATACACCTCGTCTGGGTGTCGCACGACCTCTTTGACCCGCGCGTGATCTCCCGTCAGGGCGTTCGCGACCAGATCAACAACTACATGCGCACGGTCATGGGCGAGGAGCCTGTTGACCCGAGCCTTGAAGTCCTCCACGACGAAGAATCGTGGTAAAGGGAAAGGAGATAAATATGTCCAAGCTCTGCCGTATCCTTAAAAAGCTTCTGCTTGCGGGCTTCGCGTTTTTTGCTGTGACCTTCGCGGTGTATTTCTTCAACCTTGACATGAAGCTCACCTCGGTCATGCAGCCGCTGCTCGATCATTTCTACGACAAGGTCGACCGTGACCAGCACCTGTGACCGCCGAAGGCGCGGACGCCGGGAGAAGGACTGAGTATCCTCCGGTGTCTCCCGGCGGCGAGAAATAGAAATTTAAAAAACCGTGAGGATCCGATATGGCTTCGGTCCCTCACGGTTTTTTCGCTTCGGGCGGAAATATAAACGAGGGCGCCCTCACAAACACAAAAATGTCCCACGCCCGCTTGACAAAGGCGCAGGGCGGCGCTATAATGCGACTAACTAATATTAGTTAGCGAACGAGGCGATGAACAAATGAAACAGGACGACACAAGGCAGCGGATACTTGACAAGGCGCTGGAGCTGTTCGCCGCGCGCGGCTACGACTCCGTCAGCGTGGGGGAGATAGCGGCGGCCGTGGGGATCAGGGCGCCCTCGCTCTACAATCATTTCCCCGGAAAGCAGGCGATATTTGACGCGATCGTGCGCTCCACGGCGGAGCAGTATGAGGCGGATACCGACAAGATCGACATCCATGTACAGAATGTGGCGCAGGACATTCCCGTGTTCACGGAGATCAGCGAGGACGCGCTTTTTGAAAAGGTGCGGCAGATATTCGAGTATTCGCTTCACAACGAGTCCATCAGCCGTTTCCGCCGCATGATGACGATAGAGCAGTTCCGCTCGCCGGAGCTGGCCGCGCTCTATTCAAGACGCTATGTGGAGCGTATTCTGGATTACCATGCAGGTATTTTCCGCGCCCTTATCGACGCCGGCGAGATACGCGCGGAGGACCCGAACGCCCTGGCGATGATGTACGTCGCGCCGGTGCTGACGCTCATTTCCGTGTGCGACCGCCAGCCGGAGCGGGAGAGCGAATGTCTGGAAAAGCTCAGCCGCCACGTCCGCATCTTCTTCCGCATGGTCCACAGCGGCGAAGCCAGGGCGTGAGTACGGCGAAAGGAGGAATGCGATGAAGAAAACACTGACTCAAAAGCTGGGGCTGCTGGGGATACTCGGCTTCCTTTCTTACACGGCGGCGGTGGTATTCGCGCCGCTCGCCTATCCAGGATACGATTGGATGGCGCAGGCCGTCAGCGACCTGAGCGCCGCCGACGCGCCGTCACTTGCGCTGTGGAACCGGCTGAGCGCCGTATACAACGCGTGCGAGGTCGTATGCGTGACGGTCGTATGCATAGGCATACAGGGACAGAAAACGAAGCTCCTGCGCACCGGCGTTTATCTGTTCGCGGCCATGGAGTGGGTCTCCGCCGTCGGCTACCGGATGTTCCCGCTCAGCAGCAGCGGCTATGCGGGCGCGTTTCAGGACGTCATGCATATGGCCGTCACCGCCGTGGTCGTGCTGCTGTCCATCGTGTCGCTGAGCGTTATCATCGCCGCCGGGGCGAAGGACAGGAGCTGCCGTTCCTACGGGATATGCGCGCTCACCGCGCTCTGCATGATGATGACAGGCGCGCTGGGAGTAAAGCTCGTACCCGCCGGATATTTCGGCGTCGCCGAGCGCTTCAGCGTGTTTGCCGCGACGGGCTTCAACGCCTCGCTGGGCGTCCACCTGTTCTGTATGCGGCCGGAGACTGAACGAGTATCAACATAAAAACTGTAATTTTTTATTCAAAAGGAGAATTTTTTTGAACTTTATCGCTTTATCACCGGAGCGTGTGGCCTGACCGGGAGGTCTGGCAAATTCAAACACACGCCACTCCTCCCGAAGAGAAGAAAACACGACTTCAGGAGGATATAACATGAATCGCGAAAACAAACGCAAAACCTTTGAAAAGGGCTATTATAAAACTCACGCCTGCAGCGACAGCTTCACCTGCAAGGTCTGCGGCAGGCTCTGCACGCCGGAGAACGCCGGCAGCGGCCACCGTAACCATTGCCCCAACTGCCTGAGCAGCCTCCATGTGGATATTGAGCCAGGCGACCGGGAAAGCGACTGCGGCGGCATTATGGAGCCTATCGGCGTCTGGGTGCGCAGGGGAGGCGAATGGGCGCTCATCCACCGCTGCAAGCGCTGCGGCGCGCTCAGCTCAAACCGCGTGGCGGCGGACGACAACCCGATGAAGCTCATGTCCATTGCCATGCGGCCGCTGTGTGAGCCGCCCTTCCCGATAGAGCGCATTGAGGAAATGACGGCGCTAATGGGCGGGGACGGAAGTCTTAAATAGTTTTTTGTTTTCCCTATTGACAAGTGACCGTTCGGTAACTATAATCAAAGTTACCGAACGGTCACTAATGTTGGAGGGACTGACATGGCAGGCGATACGAAGGAACGGATACTGGAAACGGCGCTCGAGCTGTTCGCGCAGAGCGGGTATCTCGGCACGTCCATGAGCGATATCGCGAAGCGGCTGGGTATCACCAAGGCCGCCCTGTACAAGCACTATGCCGGCAAGCAGGAGATACTCGACAGTATTGTGGAGCAGATGGACAGAATGGACTATGAGCGCGCCGAAAAATACGAAATGCCCGAGGCGAGACCGGACGGCTCCGCCGAGGAGTATCTGCGTGTTCCGGTCGAAAGGATACGCGCCTACAGCGAGGCGCAGTTCAGGCACTGGACGGAGGAGCCGTTCTCGTCGAATTTCCGCAAAATGCTCACTTTGGAGCAGTACCGCGATCCGAAGCTCGCGCAGCTGCACCGGGACTATCTCGCTCTCGGGCCGCTCGAGTATATGGCGGCGGTGTTCCGCAAGCTGACAGACTCTGACGAGGACGCCATGCAGCTGGCGCTGGATTTCTACGGGCCGATGTATCTCCTGTACGGCATATATGACGGCGCGGAGGATAAAGGCTCCGCCATAAGACTGCTCGACGCCCATATCGACCGCTTTATCGCCGCGGCGGAGTCCGCCCACGGTAGGGACGGGCAGAGCGGCTGAATCCCTCCCGCGGCACGGAGCGGGGACGCAAACATAAAAATAAGCCAGACGCAAGACGCAGTGCTGATCGCATACCGGCCGCACTGCGTTACTTTTTTATAATTGGAGGAAACGAAAAAATGAAGCTTTATTTCGGAAACGCCGTTACGACGGCCACGACGCTCATGATACTTGCCCTGCTGGGCTTCATCGGCTATAGCGCGTTGAAGCGGAGCAGAGCTATCTTCGCGAGCAGGAGGACTCCGTGAACAATGTGCAGTACGTTGCCCGCTCCGGCGGGGAGATCATCGGCACGGCCAGCCTCCGGCGCAAGCATAAGCGCATGCGCCACCGCGGGGAGCTTGCCATCTGCCTGAAGAAGGCGTGGTGGGGCAGCGGCACGGCCTCCGCGATGATGGAGGCGATACTTGTCTTTGCGCGGGAGAACGGCTTTGAACAGCTAAGGAACCTCTGAATAAATCCCCGCGCCCATCTTCACGGCATAAATCCCCGCTGGTCTTCGTCAGAAAAGTTTGAAATACACAAAGTATTCCTGCACTTTTCTTCCTCGCCAGCGAAAATTTCTGCCGCAAATCTGAGCACCTTGATTTAATCAGAGTTTCCCTAAATCTCGAGGCGCGCAGCGACAATACCCGCGCCATACGCCTTTATGAAAAATACGGCTTTTACAGGCTGCGCAGCTTCCCTGCGTTCTTCAAGATAGACGGGGAATATATACCCTTTGACCTGATGAATCTTGATCTGGGCCGATAAGGGAAAAATTCTGAACGGAGCATACACAAAATGGAACTTTTGATCAACGATCTAACCAAGCAGTACGCCGATAAAACGGCGATAGATCATGTGTCATGCCGGCTCACGCCGGGCATCACGGGCCTCCTCGGCGCGAACGGGGCCGGAAAAAGCACCCTTATGCGGATGGTCTGCGGGGCCATTTGGCCCCGCGGCGGTGAAACGCTGTATCTCAAGAAACAAAGGACCGTCAGCAGGAACGGCATATCCGCACGGCAAGGCCGCTCTTACAGCGCCTCAAAGTGATAGCGCGGCTTGCCGAGGCTCTTTTTACCGTACTCGATGGCGGCGGTAGGGCAATAGCAGATACATGCCATGCAGTGTGTACAGCCCTTGCCCCAGACGGGCTTGCCGTCCCGGAGCGTGACGGTGTTGGTGGGGCAGAGCTTCTCGCAGCGGCCGCAGCCAACGCAGGCGTCCGACACCGTGAAGGCGTCCGCCTTGACGCAGAACGAATAGAAGATCGGATTCACGGGGCCGCTCATAAAGCGGTCATAGAGGTTACGGCGGGTGGGGGCAAAGGCCTCTCCCGCCCTTATCGAGGCGATGGCGCGGTCAATGTCCGGCTCCGCTTTTGCGACTATGGCTCTCGCCTCGTCCGCCTGCGGGGCGTTGAACATGGCAATGTAATTCTCCGGCATGACGAGCTGCGCCGTACCCATGCAGCCTACGCCCTTCGCCTTACAGAGCGCGTCGTTATACCTGCCGGCGTCGCCTATCTCGCTGCCGCAGGTCATGACGAACCATATCCGCTCCGCGCCGCGAAGCTCCGTTTTCATCAGCCAGTCCCGCACGATGCGGGGGATACGCCACGCATAGGTGGGGGTGACGACGACGAGACGCCCGCCGGTCTCGACCGGAGAGAAGTCGCCCGCCTTGATACGCTCGTTCATGCTCAGGAGCGTATCTCCGAGAGCGTCCGCAATGCGCTTGGCCGCGTATTTGCTGTTGCCGGTGCCGGAATAATAGAATATCATATCAAAACTCCTTCGCAATGGTCTATCTCGTGCTGGATGATCTCAGCCGTCCAGCCGGTGAAAGTCTTGAGCCGAGTCTGAAATTTCTCGTTCTGCCACTGCACCTTGATGGTATGAAAGCGCTTCACCCTCCGCGTGCCGCTGAGCGAGAGGCAGCCCTCCTCCGCCTCATACGCGCCGGACTGCCTGACGATGACGGGGTTGAACATGAGCATGTATTCGCCCTCGTTATCAAAGGCGATGATACGCTTATTCACGCCGATCATGTTCGCCGCCATGCCCACGCAGCCGTCACGGTGCGCGGCCAGCGTGTCCAGCAGGTCACGCGCCGTGCCGAGGTCGTCCGCCGCGGCAGGCTCGGCCTTTTGGGCAAGAAAAGTCTCGTCCCTGCATATCTCGCGAACCATTCCGTGTCCTCCCCGTGCGTTTTTTCTCAATTATATCAGCCGGTGAGGAAAAGCGCAAGCGGCCACGTCCGCCGGCGAACGGGGAAAAATGAAGAAAACAGTTGCCTCCGCCGCGCTTTTACATTACACTGTCCGTATCAAATTCAGGAGCGTGATAGTATGACCTTTATCTGCTACCCCAAATGCACCACCTGCCAGAGGGCGAGAAAGTGGCTTGACGAAAACGGTATCGGGTACGAGCTGCGGGACATCAAAACGGAGAGACCCACCCGTGACGAGCTTGCCGCATGGCACGGGGCGAGCGGGCTGCCGCTGAAGAGATTCTTCAATACCAGCGGGCTGCTCTATAAGTCAATGGAGCTTAAGGACAGGCTGCCCGGCATGGGCGAGGATGAAATGCTGGAGCTTCTCGCCTCGGACGGCATGCTCGTCAAGCGACCGTTACTGGTCGGCGACGGTATCGTCCTCGTCGGCTTCAGGGAAGAAGAATGGACGAAGCGCCTGAAAACCGAATGACCGCCGCCGTAAGGGCGGCAAGGCCCTCCCCCGGAGCCGCGCTGATGACGCACTCCGGGGGAGGGCTTTTATTAATTTTTTATGGCGATCATAATATCCCGAGGAGCGTTATGCCCGCCGCGGTCTCCGCCGCCTCGGCCCCGGTCTGCCCGACCCTGCGGAGCCGTTTCAGATTTTCCAGCACCGAGGGGCCGTTCTCCGCAATACGTCCCAGCGTCCGGCAGCCGTCCATCTGCGCGCAGTCCGCGCAGGTATCAAGGCCCTTTTCGCGGACACAGCCCCGGATGGGGCAGAGCCTGTCGCAGAAGGGCGTCTTTGCGCCCTCGGTGCGGCAGCCGGTGCAGTTTATCATTTCCGGCGTGATCGTCACCCCGTTGAGCTTTGACCACAGGGCGGCGGTCCTTTCGCGCAGGCCGTCATCGTTTGTCAGCGTTGCGGTCCTCGCGTCGCATTTTTCGCAGTCGAGTCCGCAGCAGGCCGTCAGCTTATCCATATATATTCCTCCCGTACACGAATTTCAGGCGTTTTCGCCGTCCTGCGCCGCGGGGCGGAGGGTGAGATTCATAAAGTCAAAATCGACAAGCTCCCCGTTTATCTTGAAGAAGCCGGGGAAGGTACACAGCTTTCGGAAGCCGAGCTTTTCATACAGCGTGATGGCGCGTTTGTTGTCGCTGCGCACCTCGAGATTGACCTGCTCCACACCGCTCTCCCTCGCGAAGGCAAGCACGCCCTCCGCGAGGACGGACGCCGCGCCGCAGCCCCACCATGCCTTTTTCAGGCTGATACCGAATTCCGCGCGGTGGCTCATGCGGTTCGGCTTGCGGTTGAGGCTGGCCGTGCCGATGATCTCGCCGTTTACCTTGGCAAGCAGCTGGATATGGTCGTGCGACTGCGCCTGCATGCCGAGGTAGCCCTGCTCTGTCTCAAGGTCGAGCGGCACGCCCTCCGCGCCGAAGCTGAGGTTATCCGTCTCTCCGCCGATGATCTTCAGATAGTCCAGTAACGCGGCGGCGTCCTGCGCCTGCGCGCGGACGATCTCAAAGGGAGTATGTTCCATATTAGTTGTTCCTTTCTGCTTTTATCGGATGAGCTTTTTCCGCGTGGCGGAGGCGTTTATTCTGCCTGCCGCGTCCAATAGCGGACGCCCCAATGCTCAAAGTCCCATTGCTCCATATAAGCGTTGCACTCGTAGTCGATGTAATAGAGCGTCCCGCCATGCGGGACAAAGTTTGTGGGATAGTAGTCGATGTTTAGTCCCACCGGATACAGGAGGGCGCACATGGCGCGCACCTGCTCGAGCCAGAGGGGGTCGGCCGGCTCGGTCCTCAGCAGCTCCGCGACCGTCGGACCGGGTATGTATTCCTTCAGGATACGCTCCTCCGGGACGTCCGCAGCAAGGAGCCGCGGCATAGGAATGCCGAGACGCGAGAGCGTCTCGTAGTCGCGCAGCTCGGAGCGCAGCTTGTCGCCGAAGGTACCATCAGTTGACAAGGACACACACGGTTTTGACGGGCGGAAATGCGCCCAAGCAGCTTCAAAGCCCTTGCCGAGACACCAAGTATCGGCTGCGTGCTTTTTATTGCCTGAACGCATTTCCGCTCCGGCAAAACTGCGTTGCACCTGACGGCTTTGGATTTCCGAGTGATTTTTGCTTTTTGAGCCGCAGATGTGTCCTTACCCATCAAGGCGAAAAGGGCAAAAAGTACCGGAAAGACTTGCCGTCAGGCGTATGTGCTCTTGTCAACTGATGGTATAGTATTCGCACGGCTCGTGGTGTATCTGCTTTAGGACGAACTGCGCGGCTCCGTCCGTCACGAGATAGGAATAGCCGCCCTTTCCCTTCCCGAGGAGGCGTATGACGGAGTATTCCGCGCGGTTTACGGTCAATACTTCCGGCATTTCGCTCAGCCCCTGCTCTCGGCTCCGCATGGAGCCTTCGGAAGCGTCCGCATAAGTATCAGGTCATATGCGACCGTTATCAGTATGAGGATAAGCAGATGAAGGAGCTGCTTTTCCGCGGTGCTGCCGGCGTCGTTTGCAAAGGTGCTGAGGGTGTTGATGGCGGAATGGACGATAATGCAGGGAATAAGACTTCCGCCGCGGTAAAAGATCGTCACGAGCAGGAAGCCTATCGCGACCGCAAAGCATATCTGGCACAGGTTGCTCACAAGGCTCATGCCGCTGCCATTGAACAGATTTATAAGATGTCCGACGCCGAAGGTCACGCTCGAGATGATAATCGCGGAGCGCGTATTATTCTTTGCGATGGCGACGAACAGGAAGCCCCTGAATACCACCTCCTCCAGAAATCCGACGCAGAGCATGCACGCGACGCGGCAGGCCGTTTCAGCCGGAGAATAGTTGACGGCGGCGCCGTTCCAGAGGTTCCCGGACGCAAGGATGAGGAGCGGCACATAGTACAGGAACCGGCGGGCGGGAACGGACGAGACGCAGAGACCGTAGCGCGCCATCAGGCCGTTCTTCCGGATAAAGGCAAAAATAACTATGGCCTGTATGATACAGAAGGCGGCGCTCGCGGAGTAGTCGACGCCTATCGCCTCATTCAGCGGGTTGGCCAGGGACTGCATGACGCAGTAGACCGCGATGCACGCGATCGCAAAATTCAGTTCGTTTTTCTCGTACAGCTTTTTCATTTTTTTCCTCCTGCGCTGCCGTGACGGAGACGATAAACGCAGCGCAGACCGCGTCCCCGGTCTGCACTGCGTCTGAGCGTCCGGCAGCTTTATTTCTTCTCTTCGGTTTTCACGTTCACGCGCACGGGTCACTTACCCACCAGAGCGCGAAAGAGCGCGTCGCGGTCAAAGCTGCCCGCCGCAAAGCCGGGTATCTCCCTGACGGACTTGAATATGCTGACGCTGAACCCGGTCAGTATCCGCCCTATCTCCCGGTCGGAGTAAGGGCAGTCGCCGGTCACTATCAGCGTGGAGAGACCGTGTACCACAAGCCACATATCGCGGAAGTATACGTCCGCCTCGTCGGCGCTGATACGGTATATGTCCGTCAGAGCCGGCCTCGCAAGCTCCTGAAGATGCCGCATGGACTTCATGGCTCCGCATTCACGGTCCTGCGTCCGGGACAGAAACAGCAGCCGGTAAAGCTCCGGCTCCTCCCGGGCAAAGCGTATATACTGCATTCCGAGACCGAGGAAGGGTACCTCGGCCCTCAGTCCCGCGTTCGCGTAGCCGTCGTATACGCGCACCGCGGCGGCATAGACCGCGCGCCGGACGTCGTCCATTGAGCCAAAGCCCGTAAAGACCGGACGCGTGGATGTCCCAAGCTCGTCGGCTATCGCCTTCGCGGTCAGGCAGTCTATACCCTTCGTTCTCACGACACGAAGCGCCGCCTCGGTCATCTCCTCTTTCGTGAACTTATTCTTCGGCGCCATGGAACACATCCTTTCAAACGAAAGTACATCGAACGATGTGCATTGAACGGTGCCTATTGTAACCGCGAAAGACCGCCTTGTCAATAGCCTTCGTATCTGATGACACGGCGCAATGGCCGTAAACAAGAAAAAACGGCGCGGGCATTTCGCCCGCGCCGCAAAGCGTTCAGGGGAAGATACCATCAGTTGACAAGAGCATACACGCCTGACACGTCAGAAGAAGTTCGCGCCGTTTCGCTTCTGCCATACGGCAAAAGCTGCACTACGCTCTCTCCTTCTTCCTTTTCCATGCAAACCCGCTTCGCTGGGCTTTGCATGGAGTACGAAAGTTTTTGCCCTTTTCGCCTTGATGGGTAAGGACACATCTGCGGCTCAAAAAGCAAA
>ERZ1026856.865-NODE-865-length-16800-cov-11.373186_pt1 | contig 16800 bp, 19 predicted proteins | sample MGYA00380158_ERZ1026856 | MGnify/ENA primary metagenome ERZ1026856 (study PRJEB33269, sample SAMEA4719794) | human gut metagenome | biome: human-associated habitat; feature: organic feature; material: feces | place: Cameroon | collected 2013-10 ...
TGTTTCTTTTTAATCTTTCTGATTTTTCCTAATCCTTTTTTCATATCTATTCCTTTTTTCGGGCTGCAAAGGTAAGGCTTATTTAGAAATTGTACAATACCGAGAAATTGTGATTTTTACATTTTTTATACTTAGAAGTTGGTATCAGGTTAAACGCATTGATATAGTCTGTACTAATAAATAAGTAGTGTTTTCAGGTTGAAAGAGATGGAAACGTTCAATAAACCGGCTGAATCAGCCACCGGAAGTGTCTCATTTCGCATACGGAGTCGTCTCGATGAACTAACGGAGTAATATCTGTCGGCTAATGGAGTAATATCTGTCGGCTAACGGAGTAATATCTGTCGGCTAACGGAGTAATATCTATCAGCTTACTCAAGCAGTTCATTGCGCTTATTCAAGTGGTTCATTACACTCTCTGAAACGCTTCAATAAAATAGTAAACATGTTTTTGTACTATCCAAGATATTTTTTTTGATTTTTATTTGGTTGTTTCAATAGATTTCATTACTTTTGCCATGTAAATGCGTACTTTTAAGTGCGAAGAATATGAAGTAAACTATAAGATTATGAACAATCTTTCAAAATCTAAATACATAACTTTCTGCCAATGCCCAAAGGCATTGTGGCTAAAGATGTATAAACCTGAAGAAATTGAGATAGACCCATTGACACAAGCTCGTTTTGATGCCGGTACGGAAGTGGGAAATCTTGCCAAAAGTTTATTTGGCGAATATACGGAAGCGACAGTCTGCAAGATGACTGCCGACGGGAGACAACGCCCCGACCTTCAGGCTATGATTGCCGCAACCCAAAAACTGATTGCTGATGGGACGGACAACATTGCTGAGGCTGCCTTTATATACGACGGGTGTTACTGTGCCGTGGATTTACTGCACAAGACACCCCAAGGCTATGCCATCTATGAGGTGAAAAGCAGCACCGACCTGAAGGAGTTGGAAGTGTATGCACAGGATGTGGCATATCAGAAATATGTGCTCACCAACTGCGGGCTTACCATAACGGGCACTTATCTTGTAAACATCGATAACGAATATGTACTTGACGGCAAACTCGACGTAAAGGGATTCTTCCGCATAAACGATATCAGCGAAGCGGTTGCCAACGAATATATCAAGGTGCCAGCCCTTGTAAAGGCTGCGAAGAAGGTGCTCGAAGGTGGAGAACCCAAGCAGGATTTGGCAGAATACTGCAAAAAGCCATACGCCTGTTCGTTCTGGAACTATTGCAGTCGCAATGTCATACCTTCGCCATCAGTCTTCAACCTGTACCGCATGTCTTTCAAGAAGGCATTGGAACACATGAACAAAGGCCGTCTGTCGTTGGAAGATATGAGACAGGAGAAGCTCACCGACCTACAGCAGTTGCAGTTGGAATGCACATTAGGCAATACTTCCTATATCAACAAGAAGGCTATCGGTGAGTTCTTGAAGAAGCTCTCCTATCCGCTTTATTTCCTCGATTTCGAGACCGAGCAGACCGTGATACCGAAGTATCAGGGCACGCATCCATACCAGCAGGTCACATTTCAGTATTCGCTTCATTACATAGAGCATGAAGGAGGCGAATTGAAACATCGTGAGTTTCTCGGCATATCAGGCGAAGACCCTCGCCGTGCTCTAGCCGAGCAACTCTGCAAGGACATCCCGCTCAACGTCTGCACCACAGCCTACAACAAGGCTTTCGAGTGTACTCGTCTGAAGGAACTGGCAGAGGCATTCCCCGACCTGGCGTCGCATCTTCTCAACATAGAATCCCACATCGTGGATCTTCTCGACCCGTTCCGTGCCGGCTATTATTACCTGCCAGCCATGAATGGTTCGTTCTCCATCAAGAAGGTGCTCCCGGCATTGTTCCCCGATGATCCCGAACTCGACTACCACAACCTCAGTGGTGGTGTTCAGAATGGCGGCGAGGCAATGAGCATTTATCCTCAGATACAGTTTATGGAGCCGGAAGCCCAAAAGAAAGCTCGCCGAGCACTGCTCGACTACTGCTGCCTCGACACACTGGCCATGGTGAAGCTGTGGGAAAAGCTGAGGGAAGTGAGTGAAGAATAATACTCATTATATAAATATTACTTTCGTAATATGCTGATAACCAATAAGTTTTAGTTATATAAAATCTATTTGCTGAAATTTTGCCGTACTAAAGAACATTTAGCACGCCCATAAGTACGGCAAAAATTAAGCCAACCACGATAACACCAATTACGATGATGCAGAACGTACCGAGGCAGCAGCCAGTTTGTTTTTTGTCCTGTTGTTCCATATTATTGATATTGCTTTTTACCATTCTTGATAATTACACCTTTGGCGTTTTCATTTACTTCTAAGCCACTTAAATTATAGGCTTTGCCATTTCCCTTAGAATCGGCTGAAACGCTTTGTATGCCATCCGTATTGTCTGATTTGCGGAACTCCACCCAACCTTTACCGTCGTATGTGGTTAAATACAATTCGTCATTATCGAATTTGGTAACTACAAAATTAACTATACTATTATCGCTATTCCATGGAAGCAGGTGCAAAATATATTTTCCTGTATCGGTATGGCTCAACCAATAACCCTTAAATACCCAATCATTTTTAGGGAACTTGAAAACGGTATAATCACCATCACTTAATGTTAGATACTTTGGTGTATTACCGTAACGATATTCAAACGGAATGTTAGAATACGTACCACCAAATCCGTACACATCCCATTTGCCCACCAACTCTATTTCATCTAAGTTGCTTATTTGTGCGTTTGCGGTCATAGCGGCAAACATAAGCAGGATATTTGCTAAAATCTTTTTCATACCTCATTATATTCTAAGAAGTCCAACAACCTTATAAATCCCGAAAATATCATCTTTGCTTACCTCAAAGTCTGGATATTCAGGATTGAAAGAAACACACCTGAAAGTATCGCCATTATCGTATAGGCGTTTAAGTACGGCCCCATCCCGGGTATCAAGTACATAGGTTTTGCCCCACTCGATAACATCACATACCTTTCTAATGGCTATTTCGTCGCCACCCTCAAATTTAGGCTCCATCGAATCGCCCTTAACTATCATAGTACAATCATAAGGAGGGAAAGCCTTAATAATCGGCATTTGCTCACAATCGCTTGATTTGATACTGTCAGAGAACCCAGTGAGCAGACCAGCAGCAACCGCCATTGGAATACGTGGGCGTGTCTCATCGTTTTGGTTTGGCTCAAAGTCGGCAGTTTTACCACCAGGTGCATGAACCTCACCCACACCATCCATAAGCCATTTGAGGTTTATGCCGTAAGCGTTGGCAATCTTTTTAAGGGTATTAACCGTAATGGTTTGTTTACCCTTTAGCATTTTGCTAAATCCCGAAACATCGACATTTGCGCCCTTTGCAAAGTCTGATGGGTTAGTAAGTGCATCGTATTCGATGTAATCACTTAATCGTTTGATAACGTCTTTTTGTTCCATAAGTGCAAATTTCCATTAATTTCCATTAAAAACCACTAATTATAAACGAAAATAGTTGGTAATATTTGGATTTTCCAATTATTACCAATATCTTTGCACCCGAGATAAGTAAGTAACTAACCTCAAGAGCATAAGAAAGGCTGTCGGACTATTTGCCCAACATCACCAAAACTCAACTGCAAATATACGGCAGTTTTTCTTTTTCTCCAAAGGTATAAGTAACTAAGTAAGTAATTTTAATAAAGTTTATACTTTTATGGCAGACGAAACAGGAAAAGCAATCAAATTGACACGTGACGATTTGCGGTCAATTGATGTAGGAAAGACGAAAACGTTTTACCTACCTGATGCTAAAGCATGCGACAACGGCAAGGCTTTGACGTATCAGACACAAAATTTGATGGGCTGCAAGTTCAGCGTTAAAACGGACTACACAGCCAATACACTAACTATCACACGTAACGCTATATGATTATCACCAAACCCGAAGTAGAGCCAGACGGTTTGTATAACCAAGGGCAAGCAGCCAAAGCGTTGCACGTGGATCGGCACACCGTCGCCCGGTACGCTAACGATGGGCTTATTAAGTTCAGAGTTAGAAAAGCCGGAAAAGGCTTAATAACTACGGGGGCGGAAATAATCAAGTGTTGGAAATCAATGTATCTTTAAAAATTAAGCCGTATGAAAAAAGTAATGAAGAATTGGCGTTATTGGCTGATGGTGATTATCGGCTTTATCGCTTTTTTTAATCTGATTGGGATGCCACACGATGGAAACCCCAACTATTGGGAGTTAGTGATCTATTCCAAATTTACCGCCGTAGCACTCGCATATTTCGACATACGTTTGTATGTGTGGTTTGCAAAACACAGAAAGATAGATGAACTATTGGAGTACATCAACGAAGATAAATAACATCATTAAACATATACAAAGATGAAAACAGATTTTAATATTAACGTACAGGTCAATTTGGGTGTAACACCCGAAATCGTGGCTTTGGTAAATGCCATTTTGTGCCACCGACCAACAGTTGCGCCGACCGCCGAGGAAGCACTCGACGGAAACAGCCGAGTAGATAACAAGCCAGAGGACACCACCCCGGCACAGCCTCAACAGCCTACTAACAAGAGAGGCAGAAAGAAGAAAGAGGAAGCAGCCGCCGACAAGCCGGAGCCTACCAAGGAGCCAGCCGGAGACGAACAGCAGGAGGCAGCAGCCAACGAAGCCGATGCCAACGGTGAGCAGGTAGCCGAGCAGCAAGAAGCCAAGGCGGAGGAAGCAGCCCCACAAGATGAGGGCCAGGCCAAAGCCCAGGCAGAGGCAGAGCAGAAGCCATTAACCGCCGAAGACGTTAGGGCAGCTATGCACGCCACACGTCAGCGTATCGAGGGTGAAGACTACAAAGAGAACACTAACGGCGATTTGTACAAAAAGTACCACAAACCTTTGACGGCACAGTTTAAGAACATAGCCGCTTTGTTGGGTGCAGACAAACCAAGTGCTTTGCCACCTGATAAGATTGCAAGTTTCATTGAGCAGTGCGGTGAGTTGAAGATTTTGAAAGATGGCACGATCGGCACGGAATGCCCATATTAATAACAACATTTAATCATATACAATTATGGCAGGTAAACACGCTTTATTATCACCAAGTGCAGCCCACAGATGGATGAATTGCACAGCCGCCCCACTCCTGGAAAGAGACGTGGAGGATAAGGGCAGCACCTTTGCAGAGGAGGGAACGTTAGCCCACGCCTATTGCGCTAAGAAACTGAAAGAGTTTTTAGGTTTGTCAGTAGATGAGGAAAAAGCCGAAATAGCGCAGTTAGACGAACAGTACCACAGCGGCGAAATGGACGAGTACACCGATACGTACAAAACTATCGTACTGGAGAAGTTCAACGCCGCCCGAGCTAAGACCAAAGACGCACAACTGTTGGTTGAGGTCAAGTTAGATTTTAGCCACTATGTGCCTGATGCTTTCGGCACGTCGGACGCTATCATTATCGCCGATGGCGTGATGGAGGTTATCGACTTTAAGTATGGCAAGGGTGTAAAGGTGTCAGCCGTGGAAAATCCACAAATGATGATTTACGCTTTGGGCGCATGGGACTTATTTAACTTTGAGTACGACATACGTAAGGTACGCATGACTATCGTACAACCACGTATTGATAATCTTTCGGAGTTTGAGTTAGATGCCGCCGACCTCATTAATTGGGCAGTCGATGAGCTGCAACCAAAAGCCAACGAAGCCTATGCCGGAGGCAAGCAAAAGCCGGGCAATTGGTGTCAGTTCTGTAAGGTTAAGGCAAGCTGCAAAGCCCTATCGTCTATGTGCATCGAAGCACAGCAAGCCAACCCCGACCCACGTAAGATTAGCAAAGAAGTTATGGAAAGTACTATACTACCTTTGCTTTCAACGTTCAAAACGTGGCTAACTGGAGTTGAGGAGTACAGTTTGGAACAGGCGTTAAATGGTGTGCAGTACCAAGGTTTCAAAATCGTGGAGGGGCGCAGTATCAGAAAGATAACAAACCCAACCGCCGTGATGGAACTATTAGGCAAAGAGGGCTTTGCAAAAGAAGCCTACATAAAGCCTACCGAGCTACGAAGTATTACCGATTTGGAAAAACTGATTGGTAAGAAACGCTTTGGTACAATTTGCGCCGATTACATCAACAAGCCACAAGGCAAACCAACGTTAGTACCTGAATCAGATAAACGCCAGGCGTTTAATCAGGCAGCAGACGATTTTAAAGACATTTAAGTTTAACATTTTAAATTCATACAATTATGATAGACCCTAAAGTAGTTAATGATACTAAGGTAATCTTTGGCCCATGCCGCCTTAGTTACACCCACGTTTTCGAGAAGTACAGCCCAGACGGTGACGGTGAGGGCAAGTTTATGACTAACGTTTTGATCCCGAAGTCTGAAAAGAAGACTATCGAAGCCATCAAAAAGGCAATCGAAGCAGCTAAGAAAGCCGCTATCGTAGCCAAGTGGGGAGGCAAAGAGCCTAAGAAACTTGATTTGGCTTTGCGTGATGGCGACGAAAAGGACGATGAGGTTTACGAAGACCACTTCTATTTGAACGCCAAGAGCAGCACACGCCCCGGTGTAGTAGATCGCAAGAAAGTGCCTATCGTGGACGAGGAAGAAGTTTACAGCGGCGTTTGGGCGATTGTGTCGGTAACTTTCTATAGTTACGACGTAAGCGGTAACAAGGGTGTAGCGTGTGGCCTCAACAACATTATGAAGTTCAAGGACGACGAACATTTGGGCAGCAGAGTATCAGCCGAAAGCGACTTTGGCGATTTGGACGGCATCGACGACGAGGACGACGACGATTTGTAAAGTGCTTTTTTCTCTACGATAAAATGTTAATGTAGTAGCCCCCAGCGGTGGAAAGAGGAAGCCGCCGGGGTAATCAAACAACAAAGCGTATGAAAGAATTAGGCATAGACATCGAAACATATAGTAGCAACGACCTTACAGAATGTGGCGTATATAAGTATGTGGAAGCCGAAGACTTTACCATATTGCTTTTTGCGTACAGCGTGGACGGTGGCCCGGTGCAATGTGTGGACTTTGCAAGCGGCGAAACTTTGCCGCCTGAAATCAAAGCAGCACTAACCGACCCCGAGGTAATAAAGACCGCTTTCAATGCTGCTTTTGAGCGTATTTGTATTGGTGTATATTTGGGCATCAAAGAGCGATTAGACCCGAGACAATGGCGGTGTACGATGGTAAGAGCCGCCCGAATGGGTTTACCGCTTTCGTTGGCTCAATGCGGCGAGGTGCTTAAACTGGAAGATAGAAAGATGAGTGAGGGCAAAGCCCTGATAAGATACTTTAGTGTTCCAAACAAGCAGACAAAACAGGGCATAACAAAGATGATCCGACACAAGCCGAGCGATGCGCCCGAGAAGTGGGCAACGTTCAAAGCCTACAATATCCGAGACGTGGAGGTGGAGCAAGCCATCTTAAAAAAGGTCAGGAGATTGGAAGCACCAGAGTTTGACGAAGATTTGTACACAGCCGATCAGCGCATTAACGACCGGGGCGTAATGATAGACCAAGTATTGGTAAACAACGCCGCCCGATTTGATGAGCTATACAAAGATGAGCTATTTGCAGAAGCCCGAAAACTTACAGGCATGAGTAACCCGAACAGCCCCGGACAGATAAAACAATACATATCCGAGAACACCGGGTTTACTATTGACAGCCTCAACAAAAAGAATTTGGACGACTACGAAGTACAGTTTAAGTATTGGCCAAAGGTGCAGAAAGTTTTGGCTTTGCGTAGGGAAATGGGCAAGACTTCTAACAAGAAGTACACAACTATGCAAAAATGTGTCTGCAAGGACAGCCGAGTACATGGTTTGTTGCAGTTTTGTGGTGCAGCACGTACAGGCAGATGGGCAGGGCGTTTGGTGCAGTTGCAGAACTTACCACAAAACCATCTGGAAAGTCTGGATGATGCACGCTATTTGGTTAAGCAGGGTGATTTGGAAGAGTTTGAAATGAACTACGGAAACGTTACCCAAGTACTTAGCGAGTTAATACGTACCGCTTTCATAGCAAAGCCCGGTTGCACGTTCCACGTATGCGACTTTTCAGCAATCGAGGCACGTGTAATAGCATGGATAGCCGGGGAAACATGGGTATTGGACGCTTTCAGGCAAGGGCATGACATCTATTGTGAGACGGCAAGCAAAATGTTTGGTGTACCAGTTCAGAAGCACGGCCCAAACGGAGATTTGAGACCGAAAGGCAAAGTAGCCGTTTTGGGTTTGGGCTACGGTGGTGGTGTATCGGCATTGGAAGCGATGGGCGGTAAGAAGTTAGGTTTAACGGAATCCGAGGAAAAAGACATCGTAGGCAAGTGGCGAGACAGTAACCCACATATCGTTAAGTTATGGCGTACCGTTGAAAAGGCAGCTATCACAGCCATTAAGACAGGGCGAAGCATAACAATACAACAGGGTATCGTTATCGGTTATCGTTGGGGTATGTTGCTAATTACCCTACCAAGTGGCAGGACTATTTGTTACCCACGTACAGAGGTTGGAATCGAGACAAACGACGGATGGCGAGGCGACCACGAAATTATCGAGTATGAGGGTTTGAACCAAAAAACGAAGAAGTGGGGGAAATTGAGAACCTACGGCGGTAAGCTAACCGAGAACATCGTACAGGCTACGGCACGTGACATATTGGGTTGTGTGATACTTAGAGCCGAGCAGAGAGGGTTAAACGTAGTGTTCCATATACACGATGAGATCATCGTAGAGGCTACAAAAGACCAGACGTTACCGATGGTTGAGGCTTTGTTTAGTGAGCCTATACCGTGGTGCAAAGATTTGCCGCTCAAAGGTGCAGGGTACACCACCCCATATTATCTAAAAGATTAAACAATAAAGCAATATGGCAAAAAGCAAGACAATAGAAATTAAAGTAGAATGGCACAAGGCGACCGAGGCCCCTAAAAAGAATGTGCCAATTTATCTACTTTTCAAAGTTGGCAAACGAAAATATCCGCTTTGCCGATTAATGACATTTCACCATAGTAACGTCGTTCCGGCTGAATGTGATTTTGGCAAAACCGAAACCCAGGAATCACAGTTACCTATCATGTGGGCGTATGCAAACCAGATCGAGCCGCTTATTACTGATGATATTGTGGCAGAGGCGAAATTTACAGCGTGGGCGTGGTACAAAGAAGATTAGTTAAACAATATAAAGCATATACAAAAATGGAGATACAGACAAGTAAGGCACTATCAGACGTGCAGCAATTCAGATACGAGTTATTGCAATGGTGTGGCAACGTGGAAGATGCGGAGAAAGCCAATACCTTTGTAATGGGTAAAGACGAAAAGCCAGTACAGGCGCAGTTACCAAAATCCGGCATGGAAGACGGCATCTATTTGGTACACGCCGACGGCAAAGCAACTTTGTTTGAACTGGAGTACACCAAGGAAGACAACATGGATAGCGAGGTAGTGGCTATCGGTTTGAAGATGGGTGGCTTTGGTATTAAGATAGCTTTGCACGATGAGGCTAACGGCGATGGTATCACACTAACAACAAAGGCAAATGGTAACGAGGAAAACGACCAAGCCTACTATACCGACAACTACGACGATGCAGTAGCAGACATGGACGGAGCAAGAAACACCAGCCATTTGCGTAATATCCTGAATCCAAAGATAAAGTTAGCCGATGATTGGTACATACCATCTTTGGGCGAGTTGTTTCGTATCTTTATAAACAAAAAGGCTATCAATGCAGCTTTGGAGTTTGTCAAGGGCGATAAACTGCAAGACCGTTGGTATTGGACTTCTACCGAGAGCAGTGCTGCCGGCGCATGGTTTCTGTACCTCAGCGACGGTTATACGATCGGTTGGTACGCTAAGGCCAGCAGCACGGGCAGAGTTAGGGCAGTGTCAGCATTTATTTTTTAGCCCTTAACATTTTAGTTTTTAATCTTTAGCACGGCGAAAGCCGTGCCATTTATTCACCAATACCGCCAATTATGAAAAAGATGTACTGCAAAACGTGTCTATCATACGATCCTGATGAAGACAAACCCGGTTATGGGGTTTGCCACCTATCGGAGTGTGAAGTTTGCGAGCAGTGCCCCGGTTGCATTGATTGGCGGTATTTTAAGATTTGGTACTTATAATATGGTTATTCTTTCTTTATTCGACGGCATGAGTTGCGGACAAATCGCATTAAGGGAATTGGGCGTAACGATTGATAAATACTATGCAAGCGAAATAGATAAGTTTGCAATCCAAAACACGATGGCGAATTTTCCCGACACCGTGCAGTTAGGTGATGTTAGAGAGGTGGACGCTAAGAGTTTGGGCAAAATTGATTTGCTGATAGGCGGCAGCCCATGCCAGTGTTTTAGTTTTGCCGGGAAACGTGCAGGAATGAGTACCAAAAGTAAAGAGCAAATCGAGACACTAACAAGGTATCTGGAATTAAAACAACAGGGCTTTGAGTTTGAGGGGCAAAGTTACTTATTTTGGGAGTACGTCAGAATACTTAACGAGCTACGAGAGACAAACCCAAACATCTTATTTATGCTTGAAAATGTTGAAATGGGCAAGCGATGGGAGGCGGTTATTAATGAGGCTTTGGGTATCGTAGGCGTTCATATAAATAGTGCTTTGGTATCGGCACAAGTTAGAAAACGTATCTATTGGACTAACATCAAATTGGCGCAGTGTGATTTATTCGGTTTACCTCAAAGCGCAATACCACAGCCGACAGACCGACACATATTTATTAAAGACATCTTACAGGATGAAGTCGATGAAAAATATTTCCTTAGTCCTGAATATGTAGAAAAGTTATTAGCATATAACAAACGTCAGGAGGAACACGGCAACGGCTTTAAGGCTATTTTCCATAAGGAAACAGACAAAATGTGTACATTAACAGTGGGGGGCGTAGTGTGAAAGACTTAATTTGTGTAGCCCAAAGGGGCAGATCATACCGAGGCGAGCCACAACACTTTGAGGAAAGCCCGAACCCCGGTAAGACCAACTGTTTAACGACAGTGGCAAAAGATAATTTGATAATGCAACGACCACGAGGCAAAAACAAAGGTGCTATCAATACCGAAAAGTCGCCTACGTTATCCGCTAATTCGTGGCAACAAAATAATTTATTAGTGAGCAAGCCAAAGGACGGAATCAAGCAGATAAACCCAAGCCGTGAAAGTGGGGGCACACAGCCATACCAACAAAACCGAGTTTATGCAGCTGATGGCAAAAGCCCGGCTTTGATGAACGGACACGGAGGGCAAACGATTAACGCCTTAGTGGGGGGGCTGCAAGTCAGACGATTAACGCCGATAGAATGCGCCCGACTGCAAACTATACCAGAGTGGTATAAATGGGAAGTATCAGAAACACAACAATACCGTATGTTGGGCAATGGTTGGACGGTAGAGGTTATAAAACATATACTTTCGTTTTTACCCGATCATCTTAAAAAGTAAAACAATATGGCAATAGATTTTAGACATATAAGGTTTATGGTATTTAAGGCAAGCAACATTGAATACCTTTTCGAGCAGTTGGACGATGAGCCACGACCATTTGAGTTAGTGGTACACCCACCAATAGGCAAAACAGGTATGCGCCCGGTTACTATCAAGGCAAGCACCGAGGAAGATGCTAAGTACTTTAAGGGCATCTTAGATAAGTTATCGTATGAATCTTTAGAAAGATTGGCACATGGTACAGATAAAATTAAACAATGATTTCCCGATCGACATAGCAACAGCCCATAGCCGTATGGCTAAGAAGTGGAAGAACAAAGCGACCACATGGGCGAAGTTGGTAGAGCGATGCAGCGAAACGAAGCGAACCGAGGAAAGCGTAAGCGAGTACGCCAAGATGAGCAGGGAGGAACAAAGCAGTATCAAGGACGTGGGCGGTTTTGTCGGTGGCTACCTATCTGGAGGAACACGAAAGACCGCTAACGTGATGTGGCGAAGTATTGCCACACTTGATATTGACTACGGTACGCCCGACCTTTGGGATGAGTTCACACTAAACTTTGACTTTGCGGCGATGCTTTACAGCACGCACAAGCATACACCGGAAAACCCACGCTTTCGTTTGGTGTTCCCATTGAGCCGTCAGGTACGCCCAGATGAGTACGAGCCACTTTGTAGAATGATAGCAAGCAAACTGAATATTGAGGTGTTCGACGATACCACCTATCAGTTAGCGAGATTGTTTTATTATCCATCTACAAGCAGAGACGGCGAATATGTGTTTGAGTACCAAGACGGCAAGGCGTGCAACGTTGATGAGTTTTTAAAACAATACCACGACTATAAAGATGTGGCACTTTGGCCAGTATCGAGCCGAGAGGGTGACATCATCGTACACGAATTGAAAAAGGTAGGTGATCCGACCGAAAAGCCCGGCTTAATTGGTGCTTTTTGCCGTGCCTACTCAATAGAGGATGCAATCGACACGTTTCTACCTGATGTGTACGAGAAGACCGCCCACGATGGGCGATACACCTACATTAATGGTAGTGTGGCGGCAGGTTTGGTTTGCTATGAGGGTAAGTTTGCGTACAGCAATCACGAAACAGACCCGGCGAGTAAGCAGCTTTGCAACGCTTTCGACCTTTGCCGAATACATCTATATGGCGTGCAGGATGAGGGCACGAAGATAACAGACAACACACGTTTGCCGTCGTACCTGAAAATGCAGGATTTCGTAGCCAAGGACAAAAAGGTAAGAATCTTACTAACAAAGGAACGACAGGGCCAGGCCGATGATGATTTTGCCGACATCGAAGCAGAGGAAGCCGGGGACAGCGCAGTATCTGAAAATACAGATAAGTGGATGGCTGAATTAGACTTTGACAAGAAAGGCAGCATCAAATCAACAGCAAGCAATATTATTGCTATTCTGGAGAACGACCCAAGGTTGAAAAACCATATATGGCAAAATCTGTTTAACGGCTTTAACTACATAACAGGTGGTTTGCCGTGGAACGCCGAGGCAACACAATGGGGAAATACTGATGATGCAAATCTAAGAATCTACTTAGATGAGAAGTACGGAGTAACTGGAAAAGACAAAATCAAAGATGCTTTGGTAGCAGTCGTTACACGTCACAGAGTACACCCGATACGTGATTACCTCAATAGTCTTAAATGGGACGGCGTGCCAAGATTAGACCGCCTGATTATCGACTACGTAGGTGCAGAAGATAATGAGCTAAACAGGGCAATGACACGTAAGCACTTTACGGCGGCGGTAGCCAGAGTGATGAACCCAGGGTGCAAGTATGATTATTGTCTGATTATCGCCGGAGCCGAGGGTATCGGTAAATCTACGCTTTTTAATGTGATGGGCGGCGATTGGTTTAGCGATAGTTTGGTAACGATGGAGGGTACAAAAGGTATGGAGCAAGCCCGAAACGGTTGGGTTATCGAGTTACCGGAGTTGGGCAGTATAAAGCGGTCAGACGTGGAGCAGGTGAAAGCCTACATAAGCCGTCAGAATGATATGTACCGCCCGGCATACGGCAGTGTGATGGAATCCCACCCAAGACAATGTGTTTTTTGCGGTACGACCAACGAAACATATTTTTTGAAAGGCGAGACCGGAAACCGCCGCTTTTGGGTAATGAGTGTAAACCCAGAACTACGTAAGCATGGAGACCCACGCCAAGCGATCGAGGCAGACCGTAATCAGTTATGGGCCGAAGCCGTGCAACGCTACAAGGACGGCGAAAAGTTGTATCTTAGCGAGGCTTTGGAGGCAGAAGCCCGAAAGCGTCAGGGTGAGTTTAACGATAATCAGGAAGACCCATTACCGGGAATGATACAGGCATACTTAGATATGAAGTTGCCGACCGACTGGAGTACATGGGACTTAAACCGCCGACGTGCCTACATTAAGAACCCCGACCCACTGGATGAGGTAGGAACGGAAACACGTACCAAGGTATGTGCCGCCGAGTTTCTTTGTGAGGTGTTAGGGCGAGACGTTGGCAGCAAAGATTACAAGTACGAAGCAAGAAAGGTTAATAAGGTGTTGGGCGAAATTGGTTGGCAAAAATTATCGTCTGCAAGATTTCCGATATATGGGACACAGCGAGGGTTTAGCAGACCAACAGAAGACAACGACGAAAGCGACCTTTAGGGCATCAATCGGGCGTAGGAATATGTAAACAAAGTGATGTTTACAGGGTTTGTTTACAAGCAAAGCGACAAAAAGCAAATTTCGCAAAATGCGTAAACAATTTATTTTGTTTACGGCTTTGTTTACATACTTTGTTTACACCTAAAAGGCTGATTATCAATACTTAACTATATATGTAAACATAATAAACATAAAATATAGTATAAGTAGTAATATATAGTTATATACTATAAATATACGTATAAAGGGGTATTAAGTATATATGTATAGAATGTTGAAAGTAGAATGTTTACAAACGGCATAAGATAGAATGAAGAAGTTAGAAGCTATAACACGCCACGCCGAGGTATCGGAAAAGGCAATAGAAAAATATTTGGTGCAAGAGGTGAAAGCCATTGGCGGCATTTGCCTCAAATACTCAAATGCAAACATGGTGGGTTATCCTGATAGAGTGGTATGCCTACATGGTGGTAAGGTTGTTTGGGTGGAGTTGAAAAGTAAAGGCAAGAAACCGACGAAGATACAAACCATAAGACAAAATGAGTTGGTAAGCATGGGCCACGAAGTCTATACAATCGACAACAAACAGACGATCGACGAATTAATTAAAGTTTGGAGGGCAGAGAAATGAAGTACAGACCATACGAGTATCAGAAAACAGCGATGCAGTGGATATTAGACCACCCACGATGCGGTTTGTTTTTGGATATGGGTTTAGGTAAGACGGTATCGACCTTAACGGCAGTACAACAGCTAATGGATGATTGCGAGGTAAGCCGTACTTTGGTGGTAGCACCGAAAAAGGTAGCCGAAACAACATGGACTACCGAGGCAGAAAAGTGGGATCACTTGCAAAGCCTGAAAGTGGCAAAGGTGATGGGCACAGAGAAGCAGCGTAATTTGGCGTTGGCATCTAAAGCGGACATCTACGTTATCGGACGTGATAGCTTTGTTTGGTTAGTCGGAAAGTACGGCGGTCAGTTGCCGTTTGATGTGTTGGTGATTGATGAGCTAACCAGTTTCAAATCTTCTAAGTCAAACCGATTTAAGGCGATGCGTACAGCCATACCAACGGTTAATAGAGTTATCGGACTTACAGGAACGCCAGCACCTAACGGACTGATAGACCTATGGGCACAAATGTACTGTATCGACATGGGCGAGCGTTTGGGCAAGAGCGTAACGAAGTATCGTGAAACCTACTTTGAGACCCACAAGTGGAACAACGTAATAGTACGTTGCGACATCAAAAAAGGGTGTGAGGACGTTATCAAAAACAAGATTTCTGATATTTGTCTATCAATGCAAGCAAAGGATTATTTGCAGTTGCCGGACATGATCACCCACGAAACCAAACTTACTTTGTCGCCAAAGGTGATGGAGGCATACAACAAGTTTGAGAAAGAAAAGGTTTTGGAGTTTACCGAATTGCATACCGGAGAGAATGCCAATATCTTAGCGAATAGTGCCGCCGGGCTGATGAATAAGTTAAGCCAGTTTGCCAACGGTGCAATATACGATGAGGCAAAGGACGTACACGAGATACACGATGAGAAGTTGGATAAGTTAGCTGAGATTGTGGAGGCTGCAAACGGCAATCATGTGTTAGTCTTCTATCAATTCAAGCATGATGTAACACGTATCACCAAGAAACTGAAAGGCTATACCGTCAAGTCATACGAGGGTGAAAAGGAGTTGAGAGAATGGAACGACGGCAAGATAGACGTACTATTAGCCCACCCGATGAGCACGGCGTTTGGCTTGAATATGCAGCAAGGTGGGCACTATATCGTATGGTTTGGTACAGGTTGGAATCTGGAGTTATACCAACAAGCCAACGCACGATTACACCGACAGGGGCAGCAGTACCCAGTGCAGGTGTATAAGTTGATTTGTGCCAACACCGTAGATGAGAGAGCCAACACAGCACTAAGCGGTAAGCAGGGTGTACAGCAATCTTTGTTGGATAGCCTCAACTATTTGGTAAGGAAGTATCACACAACAATAACCATCAAAGATGAATATTAGAGTATGGCAAAGGATAAAGATTACATAAGGCTGATACATACAGCCAAGTGGTTACGATTGAGACGTGACAAACTCAACGATACACCACTATGCGAGAGGTGCGAGGAATTGGGCAGAGTGGCAGCAGCTACCGAGGTACACCACGTTATCCCGGTTGAGGATGGACTAACGAAGCAGGAAAAAGAACGCCTGATGTTTGATTACTTTAACCTCAAAGCCCTATGCCACGAATGCCACGTTAAGGTACATACGGACATGGGCAGGTGTGGCAAAGTTCAAGCAAAGAACAGAGCCAAAGAGCACCTGAAAAGATTTGTGAATAAATTTTTGAAATGAGGTTGCAAGGTGAGACCCGGGGGCCTATTTTTTAAATGGGGTACACCCCCGGTTAAACCTCACCAACCCCCTTTTCCACACGTGAGCCGATTTTTGGGCCGTGGGGAATTTTGCCCAGATGCAAAGCCCCGGCATAGTTGGCACAAGATAAAAACGCCCACGTGCGTAGGTTAATATTAAAAAACAAGATTTATGAAGTTTGGAAACCAAGATGGCACAGGCTTTGGATTTGGCTGCTTTGGCACAGGTCAGACC
>ERZ1026856.868-NODE-868-length-16781-cov-29.799892_pt1 | contig 16781 bp, 11 predicted proteins | sample MGYA00380158_ERZ1026856 | MGnify/ENA primary metagenome ERZ1026856 (study PRJEB33269, sample SAMEA4719794) | human gut metagenome | biome: human-associated habitat; feature: organic feature; material: feces | place: Cameroon | collected 2013-10 ...
TGCGACAACATTAGAAGGTAATTCAGCTAGCATAACTGTTAATGTAGGTTCAGGTGGAAGTACTGCTAGTGATGAATACGCTACATCATGTACATCAGCTTATATCTTAGACAAAATGTATCCAATGCCACAAAACCATGAAGCACTACCTAGTGGTGTAAATGATACATGGGCGACTCAATCTCGTTGGGAAAATCAACAAAGACCTACTGCAATAGCACATAATTGTGGTCAAGCAAATTGTCCAGGTGCAGTACCATTTAGAGCGTTGGGTGCTTGGGCTAATGTTTATAGAGTAAAAAATTCAGGATTTAGTGCTAATACTGGAGTAGAGATGAGAAATATAAAAGTTTACGGTTGGTATAATGGTCAATGGGAAAAAGTACAAGATTTAGCAGTTCCTAACGGAAACTTCTATGCTGAAAGTTTCTCAGGGGATAGTAACACTTATTTTAGCGACAGTATAAAAACAACTAGTACTAGTAAAACTATAATCCTAAGAGAAGCAAATAAAGTTAATGGTGAAAATTGCATGTATCATCCATTTAGTGACATTAAAAACTTCGATACAAAATATGAATGTGTATATACATGTATAGATTTACGTAAAGTGAAATGGAACGAAAGTGGTACAGATGATAGAGATAGTTCTCATTACTGTGCATCTTGTGGTGGTGACTGGTGGTTAGCTGAGGGATTAACTTTCGATAGTAGTTGGCAGCATAACAAAGGTGTCGCTCAACCTAAGATAATAGAAATTACAAAAGAGTGGAGAAGATTTAGTATGACTACTGTTCCACAAAATTGGACAAATGGATTCCCACAATAATGTTTAAAACAAATAGAAGGTGATAAGGATGGAAGAATTTAAATTAATACCTAACCATAAAGAATATGAAGTATCTGAAAATGGTAAAGTTAAAGAAATTGCAACTGGTAAAATTAAAAGAGCAAAAATTGACAAAGAAACTGGAGATAGACATATTAAATTAGATAATGAAGACATAAATATAAATAAACTAGTTGATGAATTATTCAAGGTGGAAGAAGTCAAAGAAGAAGTTTTAGTTAAGGAAAAACCAATGGAAGACGAAGTAAATAAAAACATGACAATAGAAGTTGCAAAAGAAGATAAAAATGACATAGAAAATATGAACGACACAAAAGTTCAACATAACCCATTATATAATTTATTATTTAATTAGGAGGTTATATGGTTGAAGAAATTAATTAAAATGTATAATGAAAAATACGGTGACGCCTTGGGCGTCATCGACGATGATTTTAATAAAGAACAGATGTATAGAATCTATTACTTTATAAAAAACAATTGTGATGATAAGGATATACAAGATAGAATTAAAATGATAAACCTTGATAAACCTAAAACATTAGAACAACAATTGACTAAATTAGAAAGTGAAAATGGTAATTCAAATGAAATGCATAATCCTTATCAAAATTTAAAGCCTTTTATGACTAATGGTAATTTTGCTTATTTTGATATAACTAATTTAAAAGTAGGAGCATATACTCCTTATCAAGATATACCTCAAACAGCATGGGTATTTCAAGTAACAAATAAAGCAGGTATAAAACAAACTTGGTTTTCATCAGCTAAAAGTAGAGGATGTTTTATAATCGTAAGTAGTTTTAATAAAACAACAGGTATGGTTAATGTGGTTTACTTAATTGATACACTTGTTGGTATGGAATATAAACAATTGATTTATGATGCTACTAATGATACATTTACTTTTAACAAAGAAAGAAGAACCCTTTTAACTAATAATACTACTGAATATAATCCTACTAAGAAATATCATCCTACAACTAAAAAATATGTGGATGATAAATTTATTTGTACAGATATTATAGAGAATGTTGGAACAATACCTAAAGAAGAAATGCAAAAATGTAATAATGGCACTAGTAGATATGTATCTAGTATAAAATTTAAAGAATTTTTTGCAGATTATGAACATTGTGTTTATCAAGGAACTTATGGTGATAAAACTATACGTATGATATATGATAAAGAATATAACAGAATAATAGCATATGACTTAGACAGTATAGATAAATATGATATAACTTTAGGGTTTGAATTTAATAATAATTATATGTATCCATTTAATGGTGCAGCATCTCAAGTAAAGTCTTATCAATTTACAAATGATTTGGTTATTACAAAAAGTCCTATATTAAATCCTAGTGAAGTTTTAACTAAAAATAATACTATAGAATATACACCGACTAAGGAATATCATCCTGCTACTAAAAAATATGTAGATGATAAAGTTTCTAGTTTACCTCAATTTAGTTTTAATGATAGTGGAGAATTAGTAGTTACTATTAATGGAGTTTCTAAAACTTTCGTTCCAAAAAGTGAATAAATATGATATAAAAATAAAGTCATGTTGATGCTTTAGGGTATTGACATGACTTATAATTTATAAATGAGGTGGTAAAATAATGAAAACTCAAAATGGTTTTACATTGTTAGAAAATGCCAAAGAAGTAAGAAATTGGTTAGCAAAACAAAAAGTAACAAGAAAAATAACTAGATTACAGGTGCATATGATGGATATGCCTAGCTATAGTACATGGGAAAAAACTGATAAGAAAGTGTTTTCTGAACCACATTTTGGAAGAACACAATCATTAGATAGTTATGGAAAATCCAAATGGCATTATAGTGATGGTCATGGACATTGGATCGCCCAACATTTTAATATTTTCCCTGATGGTAAAATAACAACTGGTAGAAACTTAAACTCCAAACCAATTGGTATTAGAGGTTGGAATGAACAAGCTATATGTATAGAAATATACGGTTGCTTTGATAAAGGGAAAGATATAATGACTAAAGAACAAAAAGAAGCAGTTATTTATCTTTATGGTGAATTGTGTAAAAGATTTAATATCCCAGTTGATACTACTCACATAAGACCACATTGCCACTTTACTGCCGGTGGAACTTATTTAGGAAAATATGATGTAAATAGAAGTGCTAAAACTTGTCCGGGTACAAACTTTTGGGGTTACGGTTGTTCTCCTAGTGGATTCGCTCACTTCATAAAAGATGTAAAGAATTATGTGGATGGTAAAAAAGAAGAACCAAAAGTTGTAGATAGAAGTGGAGAAAAAGATGTACCTAACTACAAAGTAGAAGTTATAACTGATACATTAAATGTTAGATATGGTGCTAGTACATCATATGATAAGATATCAACACTTAAAAAAGGTGATGTAGTTACTATAACACATGAAAAAGATGATTGGGGATTAATACAAGGTGCTAAAGGTTGGATATCTTTAAATGATAAATATGTAAAAAAAGTTGAAGTCAAAAAGGAAGAACCTAAACAAGAAACAAAGATCAAATTTCAAATACAAACTTTAGATAAATTAAATATAAGAAAAAAAGCAGATTGGAATGCTGACGTAGTAACTACTGTTAAAAAAGGACAAATATTAGATGTAGTAGATACAGTTGCTGCTAAAAATGGGAGTACTCCTATGTTTAAATTAGAGAGTGGTTTATATATAACTACTTCTGAAAAATATGTGAAAATAATCAAATAAAGGAAGTGATTATTTATGTATTTACCTTTATTTCCTGAGAACAATGGAAAAAATAAAGCGTGGAAAAATATAAAAATAGTTAATAATCAAGTAAAATTAAATAAAGATTATAAATATCAATTTGTTGATTTTGCTAAAAGCGAAGTTGCAAAAATTGAATTACCTAAAGTAAGAAATAGTGAAGTAGCAGAAATACATTTAATTTTTAAAGGTAGTGAAACGTTAGTTTTAACTTTACCATCTTGTAAATGGCAATCTGTACCTACATTTGAAGATAATAAATATTATGAATTAATATTCACTTATTATAAAGGTGTTTGGTTAGCAGGTTGCGTAATTTATGGTGATTAACTCTATAAACATAAGAAAGGAGGAATCATAAATGAGTAAAAAATTATTATTTAAAGGTGGGCATAGAACTGGTATGACACCATATGAAATAGAAGACTTTTTATCATTATATATGCGAGATGCGAGAGTTGACGAAAAAACAAAAGCATACATTGATAGTGTAATAGGTAATACTGTTTTAAATTTATGTCCATATAGAAATGTATTAGTTACCCATAAATATGATACTGTTGAAGGAAATGTAGTTACATTGGATGATTGTCAAGATGATGAGATAATTCAATTATCTGAAATTCAAGGTAATACAATGGTTAACTGTAATAAAGATACAGATAAAGAATTAATATTAATGCCTAACTTAGACACTAATGGATATAGTAACATAACTTTAACTGAAGGAATAGATGGTGGTAAAGTAGATGTATCATTAGAAGGTAATACTATGGTTAATGTATGTGACCAAGAAGACCCTATTGCAATTACTAAATCATATACAGTAGAAACAGGTAATCATATAGCACTACAAGGTGAGTATGATGGAAAATGTAGACCTAATATATATGGTAATACTTTGGTTAATTTATGGGATATTAATAAATTAGAAATCAGTGGCGATGCCAAAAGAGTTGGAAGTAAAATTACAATTACAACAACAGCAAATACAGTATGGAGTAATTTTTTTAGTTATGGTATAGAAAAAATAAAACCATCTACTACATATTCTATTATTGTTAACATTACTAAAAATACGTTTTCTGATAAGGATTGTGTATATATATCAAGTAATACACCAGAGGGGAATACGTATAATAAATGTCCTTTTGGTGATTTATCTATTTATGGTAGCAAAGTAGGTGTGTTTATTTATACAAGAACTACTCCAGAAGATTTAACTTCTTGTAGTAGATTGTTAAGAAGTTATTTTAATAATTATTCTAAAACAGAAGGACAACAAATGGAATTACAGATATTAGTTTTAGAAGGAGATTATACTAATAAACCTATACCTGATTACTTTACTGGTATGAAATCTTCATTTGAGGATAAGTTAGTACCTAAAAATTTATATAAATTCAGTAGTAGAGATGACTTTTACATGTTAAGTGATAATGTAACATTAGATGGCGAATATGTAAAAATGACTGCTGATGGTACTTATCAAAATGTAATGTTAAAACCTTTATCTACTATAAAACCTTCTACAACTTATACTATAGTAACTGATGTTGTAGAAAATACTTTAGATTCAAGATTAGTTATTACAACCAATACTAAGGATGCTCAATTACCAAGTGCACAACCAATTCTAGTAAATGCAGGTAAAACTGGAATTTTTACACAATTAGTTACTACTGGTAATGACTTAAGTGGATGTGTTAGATGTTTAGTTAATTATTTAGACATTGCTAATACAACTGGTAGTGTTAAATATAGAATTATGGTAGTAGAAGGAGATTATACTAATTACGACTTTACAAATTATGACCCAACTAAAGCTGGTAAATATAAAGTAGATTATAAAGTTACTGGTAAGAATAAATTATCTATAAAAGAAACACTTTTTTTAAATTCAGGTGAAATTTCATTGTTATCATGGGATAGTAATAGTATATCAGCAACTACTTCATCTACGGGTTCATGGCAATATGCAAGAGTGCCATTAGAAAATTTACAACCTAATACAGATTATATACTTAATTATGATGTATCTGTTAATAGATATGCAAGAGTGTATAAAGGTGTCAATTCTATAGATTCTAGGGTTGATAATAATGTTGTTATGAGAAAATTTAATTCAGGAGATTGTAAAGATTTATATGTTAGATTTTTCATAACTCTTGACGATGGAGAAACTGGAGATGTAACTTATTCAAATATCCAATTAGAAGAAGGTACTACTGCAACAACATATGAACCTTATAAAGAATATACTAAAACATTATACTTAAATTCTCCATTATTAGAAGGAGATACAATAGAACAAAGTGGTAATAATATAATACATGTGCATAGATATAAAGAGGTTGTATTAAATGGTACAGAAAATAATTGGGTTGTAAATGGTACTGATGACCTTACTAATACATATAAATTTTATTTGGGTAATATTAAAAATATAAAAATAAACCAAATTATAATAAGTGATAAATATCAATGTGTTAGTTATCTTGGAAGTAATGATTATGAATGTATAATGGTAGGTGGTAGCAGAGATATTCATTTTAGAATAGATAAAAATAAATTAACAGATTTTTCAATAAATAGCGTTAAAAAATATTTCGCAAATAACCCTATAATAATAGCATATGAACTAGCAACACCTACACAAGAAATAATATCAACAAATAATAATTTATTATTAGATAGTTATACTAATGGACATTTAGATGTAGATAGTGTAATACCTATAGATAAAGTAAGATTTAAAAATACTGGTGGTACTAAGTTAAAATATATATATCCATCTTCTAATTATACTGTGCAATTTGAAAGCGATAACGTAGGTAAGATAGATGTCGTTTCCTTGTCAGGTTATGTTGTTAATAACATTTATGTAAATAAAGGTATTAATAAGATTGATATAACTACTAAAGATACTATACCTGATTTATGGTTAACTATACTAGGCATAGGTTTTAATATGTCTAAAATAGTAGTAACACCTAAAGTAGATGGAGAGTTTGGATACTTTAAAGGAATGAAATCTGTAGGTGAATGTGAAGATAATAAAATCGAAATTTTATCACAGAATAAAAACTTATTAAAATTATATGATACTAAAAAAAGTCTAAGTTGGAACGGAATAACTATAAAAATTTTAAATAATAATGAAATATTAATAAATGGAACTACTAATACAAATTATACTTGGATAGAGTTACTATATAATTTTCAAATTGGGACTAACCCTAAAACAGATAAAATAATTCCATTAAATAAAAATTTTAAATATACATTGAGTGCAAATATAATAAGCGGGACAGCTTCAGATTTAAGTTCCATTTCATTCGCAATGCAACATAAAAATATAGAAACCGCAGTAAGTTGTAATTCATCTAATAATTTTAGTACAACATTTGGTGATTCAGATGGAGCATATAGATTGTGGGTTACTATTCAAAAAAGCGTAACCTTTAATAACTGTATAATAAGTTTACAACTAGAAGAAGGCGAAACAAAAACACCATATATTATTAATACACATAATAAAAAAGAAATTTTATTATCTGAACCATTAAGAGGATTACCTAATGGAGTTTGTGATAAATATGTATTGATAGATGGTAAATGGTATATAGAGAGAAATTGTAAAGAAATTACTATTGTTGAAGATGTATTAACTACAAAACCTTGGGGTGATGATAATAAAAAAAGATATGTATATATAAATGATATATTACCAAATATGAAAACAAACAGTTATATTTATACAAATAAGATACCTTACACAAGTAATTATATTAGTAGTAATTATTTTGGAATAAGCTCAAGTAAGGTAATTATTTTCTGTTTTCCACAAGAACTAGAAACAATAGAGGAAAAAAAAGAATTGGTAAAACCATATCTACAAAATGGTGGTCTTAAAATAGTATATGAATTAGCACAACCAACATATGAACCTATAGATTATAATCCATTTGAAGTATATACAGATATTACTCATATATCTAATAATTCAACAATACCTTGTAATATGGTAATTAAAAATAGTGGTTTTAACTGCATACTTAAACCTAATACTACTTATACTGTATCATCTAATAATGGATTAAGTACTGTATCAACTAAAGATAGTATAGGTGATAGTATATTAAGATTTTATAATAAAGATACTAGTAAGATTACTAAGATGAATAATGTACTTGTATTAGAGGGTGATTATGTTACTGGTAATCCACCTATCCCAGCATTCTTTAAAGGCATGGAAAGTGCATTTGAACAAGAATTAGTTACAGATGAAAAAGATGAACATTATGGCAAATATAAAGTAACTGTAAAAGCAGTAGGTAAGAACTTGTTTAATAAAGATACTGTAATTAAAGGAAAATATCAAAATTGTAATACTGTTTCAGGAAATTTTAAAATTTCAAATAATACAGATTATAATATAACCGAGCTAGTAACTGTAAAACCTAATTCACAATATACTATAAGTGGTACAAATATAAAGGGTCATGCTTATTATAATATAAATAAAGAACCTATAACAACAATAGCCACTATTAATAATTCTTTTACAACTCCTTCTAATGCATATTATATGATATTTAATCTAAGAAGCACAGATGATTTAAATAAAGTTCAAATAGAAGAAGGCACTAAAGCTACAGAATATGAACCATATAAAGAAAATAATATAACATTCTATATTAATGAACCATTAAGAGGAGTAGGTAATGTAAAAGATAAAGTATATGTAAAAGAAGATAAAGTAGTAGTGGAAAGAAATTGTGCTAAGTTTGTATTAGATGGTAGTGAGGAATATATGATGAGTAATAATCCTGATACGGCACAATGCAAATATCGTACAAGAATAAAATTAAATGATATGGGATTACCTTTAGGTAATTACCTAAAATTTAAAATGGACAATTTTGCAGTTACCGAAGCAGTAGGAAACTACTATGGATATATATGTACCTATGAATATGGTTGTTATTTATTTGTATATCATGAAATTAATAATTTACAACAATACTTACAACAAAATCCAACAACAGTAGTATATCAACTAGCAACACCAACATATGAAGAAGTAGAATGTGATTTATCTAAATTAGCTTTAGAAGGATATAATCATGGAACATTATTTTATAATTCAAATATACCTGTTACTACACAATTTTATGATTTTAACGTTAATGTAAAAGATATGTTGATCCCAAATGAAATTTATTACATTACTTTCATTGCAGATAGAGTGAAAGATATTACTATAAATTTAAGTGGAGTTCAAGTGAAATACAAAACATCTATGGGATATAATAAAGTTCCTGTACAATTAGGAGATGTAGTAAATACTAACTTTAGTATGGATTCTAGGGGAGTTGAACTTAGCGATTTAATGATAAGTACTTCAACTAGTTTGATTTATGTAAAAGATATGAACGATGTATGTATTTATGATGAAGCAAGTAATAAATATTCTATAACAATAACAAGCACAGGTGGAAATGAAAGCGATAAAAGAGTGATTTTATTGGATTACCCACTTTTAAGACTTAACAAAGATATTTATGATAGATTATATTATAACAATAAAGACAGTAGATATAGAATAGATAAAAAAGTATTTAAACATAAATTTACTAATGATCGTGAATATAGCAAATATGCTGCTGAAACAAATGATACTTATTATTCTAGTTTTATCTCATTAAATGAAAGTATAAAAGATTATGTTGTTATTACCAATGAAAAAGTAAAAACTGTTAAAGTAGAAGATGACAAATATTATTTCAAAATTAAATGGTCGGATTTAGGAGTTAGTGAAAAAACTGAAGCAAATGGAAATCAAGGAATGAAAGATTTCTTTAACAATAATGAAGTATATTTATACTATGCGACAGATGGTTTTGTAGAAATAGTCGATGGATTAAGAAGACAAACTTTAAAAGTATATCAACCTGAAACAATCATGAACTTTTTGGGAAATACTACAACTACTGTTACTATTGTAATTCCTAAAAAGAATATTTAAAAGGAGGTTGTTTAATTGAAAAAATTAATTAAAATGTATAATGAGAAATACGGAAATACTTTGGGTGTAATTGATGATGATTTCAATAAGGAGCAAATGTATCGTATTTATTACTTTATAAAAAACAATTGTGACGACAAGGATATTCAAGATAGAATTAAGATGATAAATCTTGATAAACCCAAAACATTAGAACAACAACTAACTAAATTAGAAAGTGAAAATGGTAATATAAATGTTAAGAAATATATAGATGATAATACAGTAATACATCCATTGCCAGTATATGAAATATCTGAAACTTCTTCAATGATAACTTATATAGTAAATATAATGGACTTGAAAAAATTAACTACTTATGGTGCTATTAGAGATATGAATTCTACTAAATACCAACGTTATCGTTTTGTATATATTTGTGATGATGGCAAAAAGAAAACTATTGTCAATACAAGTGATACTATTAATGACACAACTTTTAGAGTATACCATTATGGTACTTCTAGTACATTGACTTTTAATAATAAGATATATTCTATAAATTATACTAATCATAGTACATCAACTGATGTAGTTGTAACAGAATCTATACAAAACTATTTAGGGATATATAACACACAAGAATATACACCAACAGAAAATTATAATCCAGCTACTAAAAAGTATGTAGATGATAAAATTAAGAATGATTTAGGTGATGAAGAATTAACTACTACTAATAAAGATGTTAAAGGTGCAATAAATGAAGTTAATGCACAATGTAAAGATATTGCGAATAAAACTATTACAACTGAAGAAAGAAATAAGTTAACTAATTTAGAGAATTATGATGACACTACTGTTAAAACTAATATACAAAATGTACAACAACAAGTAAACAATCTTGTATTAGGAGCAGTAGGAGATGGAAATAATGCCGAAGTGGTGCAAGCTAGAGGGGAATATAGTACTCTTAATGAAAGATTGGATGACTCCCTAAAATATATAAAAATAATTAATAATATTGCTTACAGTTGTCCAATAAATACCACTTTAACTCCAAATAAAGAGGGGTTTGGATTAGAAATTTTCAGTGGTGCAATAAAAAATAATAAAAATACACTTTATTTCAAATATACTCCACAAACTGGTAAAAATTATATAATTAATGATATTATATATAACGAAGGCAATAGTGTTGTATATAGGGAAGTAGCATATTGGTTTGCAAATAATATCATAAAACTTAATTCAGTACATGAGTGCTTCTTAAAACTTGATTACTCAAAAATATCCATTGGAAATGGATATACACATAAAATGTTTTTATTTGCACTAGATGATGAAACTAACAATATAGAAATTTCAAATATAGTATTAATTGATGATGATATGCCTGAAAGTTCGCTTAGAACTTTAATAGGATATTATGGACAAAAGGAAAAGTATCCTAAGTTAGATATGCCGGTAAGAGAAGAAACAACTGAGTATGTAGATGAAAAAATTAATAAATTAAATTTAGGGGATATCAATTGTGACTTCAAAGCTAAAATTCCAACACTATATAATGAGTTTAAAAATAAACAAATAGAATCTCATATTGAAAAAAGCACAACCGAAGTACCATACGAAGTAAACTTATATGAAATTTATTTGAATAAAACTGATAAAAGAAATATAAAGATATTTTATAATTTTTCTAATGTTGATGGATTTTCTTTAGAACGAAGAACATTGGACGAAGATGGGCATGCGTTAACAAGAGATTTAGTTAGTACATTAGAAGACAGTGTTGGTTATTTTTCTGTAGATTTAACAACTTCTACTGCTGGAAGATTTGCAATAACTTTAGTGGCAACTGCAAATCTATTAAAGGGAACTAAATATAATATTGATATAAATTCAATTGTAATAGTTCCATATGAAACAGAAGTTGATAATTGGTTTATTCAAAATAGTGTAAACTATTATGGAGAAAAAGCATATTATAATTATTATGATTTTAATATGTACAATAATCTCTCTATACAAATTATAGGAGATAGTATAGGTTCTCAAATAGGTTCAATGTTAGCTAAAAAATCTAGTAATAGAGATAATTTATTTAGAAATTTAGCCATTGGTGGAGAAACAGTATTGGATACAATGGGAAGACTTGGTGCCATACCTTATATGATTATGTCATGTACAATACCACAAGAAGGCGAAGTTGAAGTAACATTATTATCAAGTCTGTACTTAGATATCAGCTTAAACGAAACAACTGGAGCGCCAACATACAGTAATGGTTATATAAGTAATTATTCAACTTATGGCATAAATCCAGCTAATTGGAATCTAGTTTGTACAATTAATGATATTGAAGGTGAATTAATATTTAATAGAAGCAATGTTGCTAAATTTAAAAGAAAAACAAAGGGTGCCGCAGTTGTCATTGATAGACCTACAAATGTAATTCCAAGTTATGTTAACAGAAAAAATCCAATAATAGCATTCATGGGAACTAATTCTGGTTGGGATAGTAGATTTTTTACAAAAGCTGAAAAAGGCACTGCAACTTATGAAGATGCCGACAATCTAGTTAATATATATAAAAAAATTGCACAATACATAATGCCACAAGAATATTTATTTTTAGGTTTTTATTGTACTGCTCAAGTATCCCATTTAGGAGATACAAACGATTGGTGGAATTACTTTGAAAATAAAATGACCAAAGAATTTGGTCATAGATATTTTTCAGTAAGACGTTATCTTAGAACTTTGGCTTATAAAGATGCTAGTTTAGGATTAACAAAAGAGGATGTAGCTTATCTGAAAAAGGGAGAAATCCCTTATCAAGTTATAACTGGGGATTCAACTGGAGGAAATCCACATATGACAGAAAAAATAGTTGGAGCGTGTTGTAATACAATTCTAAAATATTTAAAAGAAATTGGGATAATTGATTCGTTTGAAACTATTGATATCTCAAGTTTATCTAGTGGTGCAAGTTCTACTAATCCTGATGACTATGTATAATTATAAAAATGTTATAAACTACGCAATATGAATCTATTGCGTAATAAAAATATTTTTTATTATATAACACTATATGGTGATAACTTATAAAGAATGTATAAAAGGAGGAGAAAAACAATGGACTATGTTAGATTAGTGGATGGTCAATTAGAAATAGCACCGGAAGTAATGTATAACGAAGGAGAAATAATAGTTAACTTCAACAAAAATGAATTATTAATGAAAGAATATGGATTTAAATTATTAGTTGAAGATAAACCTGAGTATGATGAGCGATATCAAACATTAGACATTGATAAATTTGAAGAACAAGAAGATAAAATCATAGCTAAATATGTAGTTGTTGATAATGATTTAGATGAAGAAAAAGAAAAATTAATACTAAAATCTAAAATGGATTTACAAGTATTCTTAGAAGAACATCCTTTATTTTCTAAAGCTAAATATGAAAATGGTAGATATTATAATATAACTGCTGAAAAACAACAACAATTAACAAGTAAATTATTAATGTATAATGGATATACTACTATGGGAAAAGAATATAAATTGATGTGGAATGATACTGGTGAAACTTGTGAAGAATGGACTTTTCAAGAGTTATTCACTTTATCATGTGAAATAGATGTTTATGTAACTCAATTAGTAGAGTATCAAAGAAAAAAAGAAGTAGAATTAAAAGATTGTAACACAGTAGATGAATTATATAAAGTAGTAATTGATTATGAAACTATGAAATAAGACAAGGGTAATTCCCTTGTCTTTTTATCTTTCCAATGGAGGTGGAGAAATTGCCAAGAAAACAACCTTATAACAAGCAATTCGATGAAGAAAAATACAAATTAGTTAACAAATATAATAAAAATGCACTTACCGATTGGTTGCAACAAATGAAATGTGAAAAGAAAAGTAAAAAAACATTATACCAATATGAACGAAATGTAAAATTATTTTACATATGGGTATATGATGAACAAGATAATGTACCTATTTATCAATTAAAGAAAAAACAATTTAGAAATTACTTATTGTATTTACAAGATCTAGGACTTCATGCTAATAGAGTTAATAGTATGAAAAGTGCAGTATCATCAATGTTAAATTATTTAGAAGATGATGAAGAATATCCTGAGATTCAAAGTAATTATATGGCTAAAATCAAAGGATTACCTAAAGATGAAGCTAGAGAAATAATATTCTTGACTGATGAACAAATAGGTTATTTATATAAAACTTTAATTAAATCTGAAAAGTATCAAGAAGCACTTTTATTAGCAATATTATATGATACTGGAGCAAGAAAAAATGAAGTATACGGATTAAAATTGGATTATATTGACCCTGAAAAAAATAGAACGACTAAAAAAGTTTTAGGGAAAAGAGCAAAATGGTTTTATTTGTATTATCATCAAAGAACTCAAGAAGCATATAAACTTTATGTTGCTACAAGAGATTATGAAAATGATGAATTATGGTGTAAAGAACCTAATCACAAGTACACAATAGATTGGATGTATTCCGTTGTTAAGGGATGGAATAAAATTATTGAAGGGAAATATGGGGAATATTTAGATTTTAATGTACATAGTTTTAGACATGCATTTGCTACAAATATGACAAATGGCACTCACTATGTATGTAAGAAAAAACATATAAAATTAAGTTTAACAGAAACACAATTAATATTAAATCATGAATCGGCTGAAACAACACAAAATTATATCAAACGAAATGACGAGGAGGTAATAGCCAACGCATTTGGTTGGGATAAAGAATAATTAGGAGGTTGTGTAATTGAAAAAGTTAATAAAGATGTACAACGAAAAGTATGGTAACACTTTAGGTGTTATTGATGATGACTTTAATAAAGAGCAAATGTATAGAATATATTATTTTATAAAAAACAATTGCGATGATAAAGCCATTCAAGAACGTTTAGATAAAATTAAATTAGATAAACCTAAGACATTAGAGCAACAATTAACTAAACTAGAAAGTGAAAATGGTAAAGTAAATTCCTCAAGTGATGACTTTAAAGAATTTACATTTGATGAAGAACTTAGTACTAATACAGTAAAATATGTAAACATTAATACGTTGACTGCAAAAACAAGATATAAATTATCAAATGATGATCATACTACTAGACGAGTAACAATATATTATGGAATTCCAAATTCAACAGATAAAATTAATCTAATTAATATTCTCCCTTCTCCTCAGCAATATGAATTTTATTGTAATAGTCTAGGTAAAACAAATGCCAATATTTTTGTCAGAAGTTATATTTATTCGTCAGTATCATATAGAATTACTTTAGGAAATACATTGGATGCATGTTCTGTTGAGCCGAAAGTATGTATGTTAAGTTCTAGTAACACAATTGAATTTACTTCTACAGAAGAATATCATCCTACTAGTAAAAAATATGTTGATGAAAAGTTTTTAACTGGTGAAATTGAAACAATTATGACAATTCCTAAAGATGAACTAGATAAATGTAATAATGGTACTAATGGAACTGTTTCTGCTCAATCATTTTCAAAATTTAATTTGGATGATTATATTTATTATGCTCATTATGGGGATAAAGTTGTTAAAATGACTTATGACGCTAGATATAATCAACTTGATATCGATGAGTTAGATAAGAATAAAGGAGCAAGTATTGGCTTGCTATTACAATTAAACAACAACAGAATTCTTCCTTTTAATTCAGGATTAGCTGAGGTACAATCATATGTTTTCACTAATGATATTATTATAACAGGAAATAAATTATTAAAGAAATATGTAGATGATAAAGTTTCTAGTTTACCTCAATTTAGTTTTAATGAAAATGGAGAATTGGTTGTTACTATTAATGGAGTTAGTAAAACTTTTGTACCAAAAAGTGAATAATTTGGTGATATGAAATGAAAAGAATACAATTTTTAAAGAAAGAAACCATAATATTTTTAATTTTTGGTTTCTTATATATTTGTATAGAATTATTATATAGAGGTCGCACACATATATCTATGTTTTTTGTAGGTGGATTGTGTGGAATACTCATAGGTTTAATAAATGACAATACTCCTGATATATCATTATTTCATCAATGTATTTTAGGTACTATTATAGTTACCTTAATTGAATTTATATCAGGTTGTTATTTAAATATATATTTAGGTTTAGGTGTATGGGATTATTCTCATGTGCCTTTTAATCTTTTAGGACAAGTGTGTCTTCCATTTAGTATAGTATGGATGTTACTATCTATACCAGTTATATATTTGGATGACTACTTAAAAAATAAATTATTAAATGAGGTGTAATGAAATGATTGATTTAAATGTTTTATCTAATTATTTAGTTTTAGTTGTAGTAGGAATATGTGTATGTGTTGGTTATGTGATTAAAACAAGTTTTCCTACTATTGATAACAAGTATATACCACTTATAATGGCTATATTAGGATTAGTTTTAAATGTTTGGTTAAGTGGTTTTCAAATTAGTGGTGAAATAATATTAGGTGGATTATTTAGTGGATTAGCTAGCTCCGGATTACATCAAGCATTCAAACAATTGATTAACCAAGATAAAAAATAAGACATTTTCTATAGTAGATAGTATAGAGGAGATGATAAAATGGAAGAAATTTGGAAAGATATAATTGGATATGAAGGATATTATGAAGTATCTAATTTAGGGAGAATTAGATGTTGTGAAAGAATAGATAAAATAGGTAGACATAAAAAAAGTAAAATATTAAAACCATATAAACATGATGGATATCTAAGAATATGTTTACATAAGGATTGTAAACAAGAAAAATTTATGGTTCATAGATTAGTAGCCGAAACTTTTATACCTAATGAAAATGAATTACCTGAAGTTAATCATATAAATGGTAAAAAAGATGATAATAGAGTTAAAAACTTGGAATGGATTACAAGAGAAGAAAATATGCACCATGCGTATGATACAGGTCTAGCAACGGCGTGGAACAAAAAGAAAGTTATATGTATAGAAACAGGAGATATATTTGAATCTACCTCCGAAGCCGAAAGAGTAATGGGATTATGTGTTAATAAAGTTTCTGCCGTATGTAGAGGAGTTAGAAAAAGTACTGGTGGATATACATTTATGTATTATGAAG
>ERZ1026856.869-NODE-869-length-16779-cov-6.243482_pt1 | contig 16779 bp, 19 predicted proteins | sample MGYA00380158_ERZ1026856 | MGnify/ENA primary metagenome ERZ1026856 (study PRJEB33269, sample SAMEA4719794) | human gut metagenome | biome: human-associated habitat; feature: organic feature; material: feces | place: Cameroon | collected 2013-10 ...
GAGGTTGGGTATGTCCGTATGGGGGACGGGGAATATTGTAACTTTGGCTATATAAAAATACAACACTATGTCAGAAATCACGCAAAATACATTGGCCCGCATCGACAAGTGGCTCTCCTACGGCACGAGTATGCAGACGGCGTTCCCGAAGTTGGAGCAACGCTACCGTATGCAGATATGCTCGGAGTTCTACAAACGATGGGTACAAAACAAGGACATCGACCCTCGGACTGTGTGCCGCAATATTGCCCGACGCGACTATGAGATGTTCTTCAATCAGGCAGCGCAGGGCAACAAAGAAGCGCAGGAGTATGTGCTTGCGCTGAAGATTACACTCGACGACGAGGGTAATATCTGTCCGCGTACCGTAACGGAGCTTAACAACGATGTGTTGGTGTGCAACCATCTTATACGTTTCTTTCAGACCGACGAGAGCCCGCGCCATAAGGCTATGTATCTGAGCAGTGCCGAGTGGTTGATACGCACGGGTAAGCAGCAGAACAACGATCGTGCAGTGGATAAGGGTATGCAAGCCTTAGCTAATGTGTATGGCAACTTCCAGGAGGAGAAGGACGCTACAGACGAGATGCCGGACATGAGCCGCATTGCCATCACGCAGGACGTGAGCATCGTGAAGCGCGATCGTGTAAACTACACCGAGGAGGAGAAGCTGCGCATGGCCCGCAAGTATGGCCTTACTACCAAGGACCTACAGGAGATAGAAGACGAGGAGCTGCTGAGTGGGGAGAAGCCGGAAGAGCCGGACTACTTTGAATACATGGAAACGGAAAGTGAAGAGGGAAGAACGAAGAGTGAAGAATCCAATGGTTAGTACAACGAAAGGTTAAATAATAATGATAACAAAGGATTTACAAAAGAAAATAGACCGTGCCATTCGGTTGCTGCAAGGGGTACAGAATGGGTACGACGGTGAGATAGAGGTGGCGTATTCGGGTGGCAAAGACTCGGACGTGATTCTGCAACTGGCTAAGGAGGCAGGCATCCGCTACCGTGCCATCTACCGCAACACTACGATAGACCCGCCTGGCACGATTGTTCATGTGGGGCGTATGGGTGCCGAAATACTCAGACCGAAGGAAACGTTCTTTCAACTCGTAGCGAAAAAGGGATTTCCTAACCGTTTCTCACGATTCTGTTGCGAGAAGTTGAAGGAGTATAAGGTTATGGATAAGTGCATCATGGGCGTAAGGAAGTCGGAGAGCTCGAAACGCAACGAGCGATACAACGAACCTACGGAATGCCGTTTTTACGGTCGTAAGACGGAAGCCAATCATGTGGAAGCCATTTATCCTATTCTCGACTGGACGGACAATGATGTGTTGGCTTTCATCGAAGACCGGCATCTGACACTCGCTCCGGTCTATTATACCAATCGGGGGGCAAATCGACGTGTCGAAACGCCTCGGCTGTATGTGTTGCCCACTTGCTACGGAGCGCAAGCGCATCATCTACTTCAAGGAGAAGCCTCGCATGGCTCGATGTTATCTGCGTGCCGGACAACGTTTCTGGGACAACCATCCCGACGCAAAGGTTCGTCAACGCTACGACAACGTGTACGAATGGTTTGTGCGTGACGTGTTCTATCCTCGTGAAAAAGATTGGCAGAAGGCTAACGTCTCGCTGTTCGGCAAACCGGACTGGAAGGATTTTCTCGAAAGAGAGTTCGGGATAGAGCTATAAACATCATGTCCTCCCCACCAAAATATTTCTCCCTACATTTGTATTCGAAAAAGCAGACCGTACGGTTTAAGGTGCATCAACCGTACGGTTCTATATGGCTAAACCGTACGATTCTACTACCAGAAACATACGCCTGCCTAAACCGAACCCGTATGCACCATCATGTCATAACATAAATATCTACAGTTATGCACAAGTACAAAGTGAAAGAGTATCTCCCAAAAGGTGACATGCGAGGTACTCACAGCTTCTATGTAGAAGCTACGCCATTTCAGACTCTCAACAACGCGGAAATGGCGAAGAAGGTGGAAGCCCGCACGGGCTTCAAGCGTTACGAGGTGGAAGCTATGCTCAAAGCTTACGGCGAGATCATGAAGGAGGAGCTTGCCGAGGGTTCTGCCATGCAGATGGAAGACGAGAACGGCGACGTAATCGTCAAGTTCCAGTCGAAGGCAGAGTACAGCGTTACCGACAAGGACGTTGAGGAACGCACCACTGCTCAGAACAAACTCGACCCGAGTGTGGCTATCCGCAAGGTGGCTCAGGCTTCAGATGTGGTGTCATCGGACATCCGTTGGCGCGTGTCGGCAATGGTGGGCATCAACTTCTCGAAGAATGCTGCCACGGCTATCCGCAAGGCTGGTACTAAGCGTGTAGGCGAGGTGGAGCGCACCGATGTTGCTCCTGGTGGCGACACCACTACTGGCGGCTCTACCACAGGTGGCACTGGCACTAATCCTCCTGGCGAGATAGAGGCGTAAGCGAACGCTAAGGAATGGGCCGACGGGGATATATCATAGGGTCTCCGTTGGTCCAGTCCGTTTTTTATTTCGGTATTGGAATTGCAACAACACAAACACTAAACATGAGCAACCAACACAAATACTTCAACAAGGTGCCGCCGTTTAAGCCGGACCCTGAACACTACACACGCAAGCAACGCTCATGGAAGGCGAAGGAACCCTATGACACCGAGGATGATGCTTGGAAATATCTAAATCAGACCCCGAAGCTACAGGCACAGGGCATGACGGTGTATCGATGCAGGACATGCAACAAATGACATGTGGGACACAAAATAAATAAAACGAATGGTAATTAGATTGCCATTCGTTTTTATACTAACTATAACCGTTTTCTCGTCTTGCCCTTATTGTGATCATAAGGATTGCACTCCTGACAGATGTTTTTTCTTCGCATCATTCCTATAGGAGACTGTTTCCATTTTGCATTACAATCTGGGCATTTCCACGAAAAAAGCAAAGTGGAAAAAACATTAACCTTGTCTGGAGACACACCATTATTAGCCTGTAAATCCCAATAAGGAATTAAACGGGGATCTTTTTGTGAAATAGAATTTTTCACCACCTTGGGATATAACTTTTGATAAATCGCGGAAGAGTCTTTAAACAAATCAACCTTTACACAAGACAGAGATAACATCTCACATAATGTATCTAATAATCCCTGTAGATTGAATTTGTTGTAATCGAAATAAACGGTGTCTTCAGAATGAGTTTCGCTACACCATTCCTTTATGCGAATCAACCTAATATGCTTTTGTGCCAACAATTCATCCTTGCGTAAATCTCTCTTATATTGACGCGAGTTGTTGTGATACATAACTCCGTCATACTCTATACAAGTATTAAGTAATGGTAAATACAAATCCATCGACATCCTTGTGCCTGGGATGTTTACCCATTGCTCAACGGTAGAAACTTCTTTTAGATAAAAAGCTATAGCCATTTCTATAAAAGAGGAATGTATAGTAGGCCGACATACGGGGCAAAAACGTCTTGCTCTCATGTTCTCAGGCGCAGCCTTAAAAACATGATTATTAGGACAGATCCAGAAGTATTCTTTATGAGACGCAGGAGCTATGTCATTAAGAGTTACATTCCCATTCAGTGTTGGATGCCACCATGAAGCGAGGACGGGATTTATTTCCGCAAAAGACAGATACTTATTTGTCCTTTCTGAAGATCTGACTTTATCACGGCGTTCAACAGCTTTTCCTTTTGCGCATCGCTGACACAAGGGCGTTTTTCCTTTTCTCTGATATACGAAAGACTGCCACTTGCTGCCACATTGGGGGCACTTGCAATGGATTTTATAGCGACTTCCTGAAGGAATAACTTGAGGGTTGATTTTATTTGCATCAAAATCCCAAACACCCATTATTTCTGGAAAATCAGCGCAAGACCCTGTTCTTGCAATAATCGTCTTTTGATATGTCAAAGATCTTCTTTTCTTCTCACAATCCTTGCAAAAAACCATGTGATGCCTATAGATGTCCCTAACAGCATGCTCTACAACGCTGCCACAATCTGCACAACGGATTTTTACTTTTGATTGAGAGTTTTTTCTAATAGAATGAGGATCGGGATTATCATCACACCATAAGTCCATTATAAAAGGAATATCCGCAACAGATCCGTATTGAATATCGTTCTTTCTCTTCCTATGCTGATTAACTACTACCCGATGACAATCGGGACATAAGCCTTTATGTCTATGAACTTCCTCCGCTGTCGATACGAATGGAGTAGAACAACTATCACAAAGCCAAGAATACATCTTGCCACTTTTAATTCCTATACAAGAAGGATCTTGTCCTTCATTTCTACAGTAATCCCATACTCTACTAAGTATCGGATGGGAAGCAATACTAACAGAGTTCTTTTTTAGCATCTTCAAATCAAGAATTAAACGTTGCTTTCAAGCAATCAAAAAGGACCTGTAAACCAAGACTATACTCTATGGTATGTTCTTCTTCTGTCGGAGGATAAAGAGAAAGATGTTCTATTACTGACGTTACTGCATGTTGCAATGTGTCTTTATCCATATCAATAGTTACATTTGTCTGCTGTGCCATATTACATTTTTATTATAAAAGAAGCATAGGGAAAAGACACTTGAAAAGCAAAGTCACCTTTGCACAAAAAACCGCAAAAACTCACTATAATTGCGAGAGACAACATTAAGCCGTTGTGGAGCTTCATTTTCGTTTTCATTTGTTTTGAAATGTGTAGCATTAAACATTAAATTGGCGGCGAGTCTCCGTTGCTACAACATTTCAAAACACCCATAAATGGGAACTTAATGTTCGGAGACCGCCGCCAAAAGAGGGTATCATAATCCCTCCTCCATGGTGGAGGTGGTAAGTATTCATTTTGTTTGTTCGGTGGGAAATTCTCAGTTCCCTATGAACAAATGGATGTTTTGATTTTTTATTGTAGCACTGCAAAGGTAGAGACTTTATTTGAAAACTCCAAACTTTTAATTCTAAAATTTAAAATTGAATTCAAAAAAAGAAAAAATCCGAGCAAAACGTATAGTGATGATGTCCCGTTCAACTATTTTTTTATGATTATTTTTACAACAACACAAAAACACTAAAATGAAAGAACCACATCAGATATACCTGAATAAATTTCAGCAAAAGTCCCTCATTATGGAAGCGAAAGATGAGAGGATTATAGCGGCTCGACGTACTGGAAAAACCGATGGATTGGTTGCGCCATACGTCTGGACTGCCTCTAATTCCATGCCTGGTATGCTCGGCGCATGGGTAGCTGTGAGCCGACAACAAGGTTTTAGTAAAACAATCCCTGGAACATTGGCCGCTTTGGAACGTATGTTCGGTTTCGTATTAGGCATTCATGTAGGTTGGGGACGACCGCCTAAGCACGCAAAAGAGAGCATATTCAAACCCAAGAACTATGACAATGTAATTTGGTTTGCAAATGGTTCTTTGTGGGTACTTATATCGCTCTCACAGACTGCCTCTGCCAACTCTTACACGTTCTCGGCGATGGTGGGCGACGAGGCGAGGTTCTTTCCTTATAAGAAAGTGACCGACGAGTTGATGCCGGCTCTTTCTGGACAGACGCATCCATTGGGCGACATCAACTTTACGGAGTATAATCCGATGTATAAGAGTACACGCTTCCTCTCTGATGCCTCGCTCACTGCCAAAGGGTCGTGGTTGGAGAAGGAGGAGGAGAAATTGGATATGACCGTGGAGACGGGACCGTTCAAAGGCAAGACCTATCGGTGGGTGCAAGAGCAGTTGGAAGAATACGCCGACAAGGTGATACGCTACAACGACCTGCTGTATAACGCCAAGAAGACCAGTCACTCGGTTCATGTGGTGTCGAAGGAGTTGCGCACAATGATCCGTGCCGTGGCTCTGAAGATGATGAAGCATGAGGGACAGTTCAAGATAATGCCCAACCATGGCCTACACGTCACAAAGGGCATGGTGGAAATGGCTGTCAACTATAAACTCATTCCGCAGGAGGATGCCGAACTGGTTTATGATTACGAATACCTTATCACGCCGGAAGAGGATTTTGAGATGCAGATGTTCCTGCGGTCAAAGAAGTTCTCCGACGGCTACCTGCGTGAGCTGCGTCGAGTGGCTTTTGTAGTTCGTAGAGCAAGCACATTAGAAAATATTGATATTCTGGGTGAAGACTATATCCGTCAGATGAAGCGAGATCTTCCACCCTACACTTTCGCTGTCTCGATTCTCAACATCAAGGTGCAGAAGTCAAACGATGGCTTTTACTCAAACCTCGACATCGACCATGTCCACGGTTATACAATAGACAATGATGTACTAAGCCAAGCTAATTTTAGTACACAAAAATCTACTGGTATCATCGGCGGCAAGCGCATCACAAGCGAGAGTTATCAACCAGACTTCAAGGAATTGGGCGAGCGCAACGACTCACGCATGGACTCCGACTGCATCAACTCCCTACCTTTATATATAGCCCTCGACTACAATGCCAACATCAATACGTTGGTGGTCGGTCAGATGTACGAGCGTGACGGCATGGAATGTCTGAACGTCATCAAGAGCTTCTATGTAAAGAACGAGCGCAAGTTGCGTGAACTGATTGCTGATTTTTCGGATTATTATGCGCCCAAGCGAGCCATCAACCGCGACGTGACGTATTTCTATGATGCCACGGCTAAGCAGGGAGCCTCCTACGCTTCATCAGACGAGCGTTTCTATATGACCGTGATTGCAGAGTTAGAGAAGCATGGCTGGAACGTTACCGCCATTGATATGGGCGCACCTGAGAAGCACGAGGTAAAGCACAAGATTATCAACGATGGCTTGGCTCACCTCTCCTACCCTGCCATCCGAATCAACCAGGTAAACAATCCCGACCTTATTATTGCCATGCAGCTGTGCGAAGTGCAGATTTCATATAAGGGTTTCCATAAAGACAAGAGCCAGGAGAAAAAGCCCGAGAGCGAGGACACGCTGCCCCTGCAGCAACGTACCGACTTCACGGATGCCTTCGATACGCTGTACTTAGGTTGCAAGTTCTTCCGTGTCGGTGGCGGTTGGTTTGTGCTGCCGAGTGGAAGATGATGAAATTAGGAATTAGGAGTTAGGAATTGTCGCCGTTGGCGATTTTGAATTATTCAATTTTGAGTTTTTAGGTTTGTATAAAAAAGGCGAAGGGCAGACGTTATCACAACGGCTGCCCTTCTTTAGAATAATGAAAATCGCTAATTACAAATTGCTTTGTGTGTTGGGGTGTATAAATGCTACAACAATCAAGCGTTCCTTATTTATTACTTATTCCCCTTGCGTTTACAATGACGATGTTTGGGTGTCTTAAAGAGAGGACGAGCAAGTCTTGCAGAAGCTGAATAAGAAAACGGAGTATTTGTCGCACTTGCATCAAAAACCACCGTATAGCCAACCTTCGTTATATAATCGTTGATTTGCTTCACATCGTCTCCCGTTAGGCTTGCCTTTTCGTATGTTTCTCGTAGATTAAAAGAAGTACACTTGCTGATAAAATTACAGAAACCTCTCGAATAATTACTATATGGTGCCGACAAAGTTTCGTCTGACACATAAAGAATCTCAACACCGTTCTGCTCGTGTACCAACAAAGCGTGACATATAACCACCTTCCCTTTCTCGTATGGGCTTTTCAAAATGGCTATGACATACGCTCCAGGATGCTCAATATCTATAAACTTGCAATATTCGCCGTTAGCCACATCATAACGATAGCGAGTTTCGGGGTCAATACTTTCAACGGTAAGCTCTATTTTCTCTGGCTCGACTTTCTTCTCCGACATCTGATTGACACGCTGCTCCAAATACTCAATCTTTTTAGTGTTCTCGGCAAGATCGTTGATAATAAGACCCATATTGCGCATTAACGTCTGTATCAGGTCTCCTTTAAGTTTTTCTATTTCCATATTCTTAGTTTTTAAAATAAAAATTGCTTATATCAAATTGCTTTATTTCTTGGGTGTACAATTACAAGAACACTGGCAGTCTACGCCACACGCCACCGTTAGGCTTGAAATCTTCCTGCCATTCTCTGTATTCTATGTCAAATTTTGCACCATAAAAAGCCAAACCTTCGAGAGGTAGGCTCTCAATAAATTCTTCCTGCTGCTTACGGGTCATAAAGTCGTTAGGCATTAGGATAATGCGGTTGCTACGAGCATGGGCAAAGAACTCTATTGCAAAATCCCCATTCGTCAGCATCATCTTTATTGCCTCATAATCGGCCTTGCTTTTAGGCGAAAAGTTAATGCCGTCCACATTCCTGTAGAGTGAACATGAATTACGAAGTATCCTCTCGTTTAAGGACATTTCAAAACCAGATGTGTATATATAGAGTTGCTTGACATTTGGATAATCAAGACGTAGACGAGCACAGAAAACAGTAATATCCTGCAAAAAGAAAGGTTCGCCACCAGTAAGCATAACGGTATGTGCAGCCTTTAGTTCTTCTACGGTTGCCACGGGTATCGTGTCGAGGTCGTATTGTTTATTACAGCATAAACGGCAAAGATAACCACACCATCTGGTTATCATCAAGTGTATGGCTCCCTTGTCGGCTCCCGGCTCGTCAGTATATTTACGTTTTGTTTCCATATTATCTATTGATTTTGGTTTTCGTCCTTAAACATATCATGCCGTGCTCCCATAAGCCACGACTTTAGATTGATATACTGCGCGTGGTCGAGATTTGCGTCTCGCCACTCGGCGTATTCGTCATAGGACATATTGTTCTCGATGATGCGCACCATGTCGTCAGGATTCAGAATGTCCACTTCCTCAAAATCGCACGCACCACCTATATCATCACCTATCCAATGCCATTCTCGACAACCGTCAAAGATCTGCATGTTGACAAATGTCGCCAAACGATTGCACGCCGTCTTGAACAGCTCTATTGTGCCTAACTGAGACGCATTCAAATTTTTCATATCTATATTATTTTAGTAAGAAATAATTAGGGAAATTTTCCTTTGTTTTCCTTTAATTACCTCTATTGCTTAATCTTTTTCATCCATTTGCTATCACTTTCAAAGTAGAAGCGGATGCAAGTGTTTTAAGTTTATAATAATTTTATCGTCGTAAATTATCAAGTTATGCCACCAAGACTCCTTACCCTCCTGCACAAATTTATTATGAAGTATGTAAAACGTAAGTACATCTTTTATCCATTCAGAAGGAACTAAACTGTCAAAGGAAGCCATGCGCGACTCCTGTCCGAGAATGCATAGCGGGCGATATGTTAGTTACTAAAGCTCATTAAACTCTTTTTGAAATCTCTGTTTTGTTTCATTCAGAAGCTGTTTGAGTTTGGTTTTAAACTCTTCATCACATTTTGAAAGACTATAAAGAGCATCAGCAAGCTTCTCATCTCTTGATTTTGAAGACATATTTAAGAGTTCATCTACTTTAGGAATTAAACTCTTTGCTAAAATATTAGCTCTTTCTAATTTATTTAAATCCATACTTCTATTTATTTATGCCCGAAGGCGGTTAATCACCATATTTATATAATTTTTCACCACTTGAATCATACCCACAACAAGGACATACACACCCGTCAATTATAACGGACTTTTTACACTTAGGACATAAACCTCTGACTTCCATACGTGTTAGCGGAGGTGTGAGCCATGGGCGAATCCTTCAACGGCTGCAACAAAGTCGTGGCGGTCAAGACTCAGATCTATCATACAATATGTATTTTATATCCTCGTACATAGCCATTTCCACCTTCTCGCCATCGAAATGTCCAAGAGCCAGCAGATGACCGTCTTCTTTAGTAGCGTCTTGAATTGAGGGTGCATCGGCTCGCACAACGAAGATGTCAAATTCCTTGATAAACTTGAGCTGTTCAAGTGGGATTATAGGCATCTGCTCACGAGCGTTCTGACGAATACGTTGAAGGTCTTCTTTGGTGAGCATAGCGAACTGAGCCTGTGCCTTACGCACAGCTTCGGTCTCCACCTTCAGACGATGAGCTTCGTAGGCTTCTTGAGCGATGTTATTGTTCTGCCACATGGCCACCTGGTTGAGAAACTTCAAAAAGCCGCTTCTTCCTTCAGCTAATTTCATTGTTGCCAATGACTCTTCTATAACAAGAATCTTGTCCCTACGCCGCCAATGAATAAGTCCATGACTTGCGAAATCATCGAGACTGGAAATAATAACGGCTAAGTCGCGCAACTCTTGCAACTTGTCTTGCTTGTTTCTTTTAAAAAGATTCCACATATATATTTTGTTTTAAGTTTGTAAATAAGTTGAAAAAATCTTCCATTCTCACGAACCGAAGATTGTTGAAAATTGCCTATAGTTTCGCTAAACTATATTTGTACCATGAATTTGAAATCTTCAAATAATAAAAAAACAAAAATGTACTTTTTAGTGTGTTATGAATCTCGTGCCGTCTACTTCAAGCACAAGTATGTCATTCACAACCCTTATCTCACCACTCACAACGAACTGCACCTTGCGCTGATGACGGTCAGTGTCTACAGCAAGGCAGACACACATACCAGCGTCTACATGTCCGCTCTTGGTAAGGAACTTGATATAGAACGGCATACGCTGCACGTTCCTGGCTGTCTGCGGAGGATTGAAGCCCGTGACACGTTGTCCCGTGCGAGGGTCATCCCATTGCCATTTCTCCATATATCGACGAAGCTCGGTATAGGATTGGGTTGGTTTCTTCATTTTTGAATTTTGAGTTTTGAGTTTTGAATTGTGCGCTACGCGCATTTTGAGTTATTGAATTTTGAGTTTTGAACTGTTGGCTTTACACCCTTTGACTTTTGATTTTCTTTTAATTCTCAATTCAAAATTGAACAATTCGAAATCGCCAACGGCGACAATTCAAAACTCAAAATTCAAAACTCAACACTCCCGAAGGGGCGGAAGCTCAAGGTGTATGAACCTGTCTATTACCTTATCCTTTATCAGTTTTACACCTCCGGCAAAAATCTTCTTACGCTGACGCAGTACGTCGGGGAAGAGAATATTGCGGAGCGAGTTACCCCAGTCGGCTGTAGAGTTGAGTAGGTGGGAGGGATGAAATACGAGCGTGTATGCAGCCAGTCGCACATCGGTCTGCGGACGGTCGTACATCGGTCCACTAAGTGTTAGAGCTCTATCCTTATTGTAGAGCACCATGTGACTGCTCAGGTCGCTCACGTCGTCGCTTTGCGCATAGATGATGCGGTCGGCGTAATCGCCAAGGTGTTTTGCTATGAGCGAGTCGCACGAGCGATATGTGGATAGCACGAGGTGGGTTATCCATCCTCGCTCAAAGCATTGCTCAAGAAACATGAATGTCTCTTGTTTAGGCGAAGGCATGGTGAGCACCATGACGTGAGAATCTATCACGAGGTGGCTCACTGCCTTATAGAATTTCTCCGCTGTCACGTCGCCATGAGTGTAGAACGTGAGCTGACGGTGGGGAGCCTGGTTGACCGCCTTGGGCAGCTTATTGTCTACGCAGCAAGGCGGAATGAAGAGGAGAGTATCGTCCATATAGAGTTTTGATTTTTGAGTTTTGAGTTTTGAATTATGCGCAAAGCGCATTTTGAATTATCCAATTTTGAGTTACGAATTTTGAATTTTGAATTAGCAATTCTCAAATCAACATTGAACAATTCCTAATCGCCAAAGGCGATAATTCAAAACTCAAAATCCAAAACTCAAAATTAATCATTCATCATCATTGGCATTGCCAGTGTCATAACCTTGGGTGCCGGTTCGTCGGCGGTGAGTACCACGGCGTGTGTACTGTCAAGCAACTGCATACGGATGGTGTCTGAGGGGATAGGGTTGATACAGGTTTGGAGTGCTGTTGACTTTAGTCCGATGAAGAAATTATCGGGACATTCCGAGTTGGATATGAACACCTGGTCTTCGCCCGACATGGCAAAGTCTACATCGCTGGCCGACACGTTGATGAACATGCCGTTCTTCTCTATCTTTACCAGATTACTTGCGCTGCTTGAGAACAGACTGACGCGACGCAGGATGTCTATCATTTCCTTCTTGTTGAACACAACATAGTAGGGGTTTGACTTCGGTATCACGCTGCCGTAATTAGGGTATCTGCCTTCCATGTGTTTGCAGATAAGTTCGGTGTCGCCCGACGAGAAGCGTATGGTGTGGCCGTCGTTCTCGATGCTGATGTCTTCGCATCCATCGAAGGCGGACAATGTGCGGAAGTAGTTGCGGTGGATAAGCGTCTTGCAAGGTTCGCCTTTACGGAAGAAGTCGCTACCTCCCTTCTGCGGGTCGTTATTGTGCGTTATCTTGGTAAGGATGTGTCCGTCGGTGGCTGCAAAAATTACTTCCGAACGGTCGTCGGCAATGTCTACACACAGACTGGATAACGTAGGGCGAAGCTCGTCTATCTGCACGAACTTATCGGCGGTATCTATCACGGAACGGAACAACTGACCGGGCAGACTGATGATTGTAGATTTCTCACTATTGGGCAGCACCATCTGCGGATAGTCCTCGCCTGAGAAATACACCATACTTGCCTTGCCCGACTTAACGCTATCGCCACTGCCGGTGCAATACTCTACGGTGAACGTCTGACCGTCATCTACCACTTCGATCGTGACAACACAGTCGGGCAAAGTACCTAACAGCGAACTGAGCATCTTGATGGGCAACACTATCGGCTTGTCGAACTTGCCGCCACACAGAGTGAGTGGTGCAGGGATAGTGAGCTGCGCTTCGGTGGTGGATGATGTAAGGAAGAACTGACCGCCTTCGTTACGTGTCAACAGCACATTGTCGAGAATGGCTATTGTATTCTTGGAGCCGATACACTTTGCCGACTTGTTGAGGGCAGAGTGGAGGGCGCGGGATGATTGAGCTTGAAGTTTCATAAGTTTTGAGTTTTCTGTTGTTTCGATATTCTTTAGAACGGCAAATCCTCGTCTTCCGCCGGATTATAACCGCCAAGGTCTACGCCGCTTGATTCTGCCGGTGCCACATAGCCGGTGGCTGCACCTGCTACGCCTACATTCGGTGTAGCATAAGGCGACGGCTGCTGTGTAGGCTGTGGCTGGTAGAGCATAGCCAGTCGCTTGTTCAGACGCTGACGGATAACCTTAAAGAGGTAGGTTTTCTCGTCGGTTGGGTCTTGGCTCACGATGTCAGGGTCACGTTCCTTGTTTGCCTCCTTTACCTGCTCCACGAGCTTAGGGTATTTCTTTACCGCTACCTTGACGAAATCTACAGAGAAAGACATCTGCATTTCGTGTGTGGGAACAGTAACGTTTGTGTCGCCACGCTCCATTGCCGAACGACGCACGGTGTTTTTGTAGTTCTCGTTCAGTGGCCAGATATTCACACGCATCTTAGCCAGTGTGCGGTCGGGCTTCTGCGGATGCTGCTCCACTTTGATTTCGTTCAAGTCTGCCGGGATGCAGACGTACACTCGTTCGGGGTTGTTCTTGTCGATACCCTTGAATACCTGCGCTCCGTTTAGAGAGAGCAGGTCAATGTTGCCGTTGTAACTTGCCATTTTGTTTATAGTTTTTATTTGTTTATTTATGTTTACCGTTTAATATAATCTCGCCTTGCTGTCGCTCATATCGTCCATCGTGCGCACTTTATACCATTTTTTTACTCGGTTCTTAGGCGCATATACCTTTGACAGCCCAATAAAACTGCTACAAGCAAGGTGCAACGGACTAATATTTCCGCCGAACAGCGGGGAACTCTGCTCCCTGCAACTACATTTTATGTGGTCGTAAGAAATGCAGTTTTCGCATCTGGGGGGGGTGAATGTTCGCATATCGTATTGTTTTATTTACATTCTACTTTAGAAAAGAAGGGCGTAGCACTTCAAAATACTCTATTTGTTCAATGTCATCAACAGAATAACTCTCGGTGCAATATTCTTCGAAGTACTTGCAGGGTTTTTCCCCTATTGGATAGTCTATGATAGATTTTCCTTCTGCATCAATCTTATCATAGTCTATATAGCGACCTTTACATGGTGTAAACTTTTCAAAAATTTTAGGAGTGAATACCAACAGAACATCAGAACAGACAATCCCCTTCAATCGGCGAAAATCCTTTTTAGCCTGTTCCCTGCCACCAATTCCAAAACAGAATCCCTTTGCCGTGCTTGCCGTACCACGTTTCTTACTGTGGTCGGTAGTATTCTTTAATGTCTCTCTATGAAACAACTTAGCTATCTCAACAGAAGACATGTAACGGTATAATTTCATAATCTATCTTTGTTAAAGATTAAACATATACGCCTATTCCTCCACAGCCAACTTCAACTTTTTCTGCTCGATATACTCATTGCAGTACTCAGCAGGGACATAGGTATGTGCATAGAACTGTGTGGCTCCAATCACGCGAAGAGTCTCGCGCTCGTTCAGTATCGTGCGATAATAGTGTTTGATATAATCGAACACGATGTTCTTGGCTGTTACCACATCATAAGCCCATACCACGAACATATCCTTTGTATGTACGCCAGCTTTCGACCTGGTATTCTCTGGCTCATACATCTCGGTATCAATGAACGAAGCCTTAACCTTGAACGGCTCTTTTACAGGAGCATCTGCATCTTTTTCGAGTTCAGCTTCCTCCTGTTCAATGTCTTCTTTTGTGCGACCGATAAAATGAATTCCTTCTATTATCTCCGACTTAGCGACATATATTGACTCGGCACCCTCAGTCTTAAAAATTTCGTTTACAGCACCCTCTGCGTAATCGGCTGCAAGATTTTGTGCTCCTCGCAAAGAATCGCTGCGCACAATAAGTACGGCGTTATCTCCCCAAACATTGCGCACCATCACCTTTATTGGCATAATCCTATTGAACAAAGTTGACTCCTTAGCACGATGCGGAACGTCCGTTATCACTACCTCCTCGATTTTATTATTTTTCAATTCTTCGAGAACTTTGTCAGTAACCATACATCCTCGATGCGCAATATTCTCAGCACGCTCTATAACGACGTTCTGCTGAGTGTCCTCGTCAATAAAGGTCTCGTTCCAAACTCGGTTTACTGGCTCCGCAAAATAATGGCCTACTGCTTCTGCTACTGGCACTACCTTAGTCTGATAATCCTTTCTAAGCATTATTTTCTTCATACTCTATAAATATTTAAGTTATACTTTCATTCTATTTAAAACGGCATATCCTCTTCCTTTATATCCGGCGCAACATCCGTGGCTGTTGTAGCTGCCGCAGATGGAGTCATTCGCCTACCCTGCTTGCGTGTCTTGTTGTTCTCCCAGCGTTCTTTCTCTTCATCGGTGAGCTGTACAATGTTGCCATCATCATCGCGGTAAGGCAGCGGGTCGGGTTGCTCGGCATATTGCTTGGCTATACGTTTGAGCTCTCGGTAATTCTTCGGTATTGCGTCCTTGCCAGGGCGGTAGAAGAAGAACACATGCTTGGAGGTCTGCATGTAGCGGATGAACTTCGGTTCAATGGTGTTGTCGTTCTCCCATTCACGGCCAGTGAAGTATTCCTGTGTAACCCACGCCTGTAGCTTGAAGCACTTGCGCTGCTTGTCGCTCTCGTTCTCGAAGAGGTGCTTGGGGTTGCACGTTATCGACATGTTCTCGCAATAGTCGTATATCTTCTTCTTGAAGGTGGCTCGGCTATACTCCTTCGACTTGCCCTCGGAAGCATCTGCCCAATCGCGCATAAACTCATTGAACATGTCGTCGGTACAGATTGGCACTCCATAGACCTCATTGCGAGAGAAGAACCACTCGAAGTAACGGACAATGCTCTCGGTGAGCTTCTGGACCATCTGACGGCGACGCACGTTGCCTTGCGGTGCAATTGCGAAGGTGTGGTAGCGCATCAGGAACTGCACAGCTAAGGCGCAGATGTAGATGGCTTGATTGCGGTCGGTGTCGTCTATCTCTTCCGGCTTGTCACTGAAGTTCTTCATCAATGCCGACATCAGTCGGGCTGCTTTGCGCTTCTGCGGATTGGCTCGTGCAAAACGGTTGGAGAAACTAACAAGCGGAAAACGTCCTACGGTTGAGTCGTCATCATCCGACAACGGATAGTTGCATGTAATAACGTGTTTAGGGGCATCCTTAAGTGGAATTGTCTCCTGATCTACGCTTTTCTTTTCAACCGTCAGTCCTGTAGTCACCATATTATAGAAGTACTTCATTGGGAACCCTTTTTGCTTGTCTTCCCAGTGTAGAACTCTGTACTTGAACGGTTCGGTGAGTATCTTGCCTAACACAAACCTTGCATCAGCAATATGCTCCATACGTTTCATATCCACGTCGAGCACGTTCACAGCACTGCCAATTACCAGTTTCACAATGATTGACTTGCCCGAACCTCCGGTAGCCTGCTTCTCGTCGGGAATATCATCTTCGAGGAAGTAGGGACAGACAGGTACCATACCTTTGTCGGAGCGGTAACATAGACGACCAATGGCTGAAATCATGTTGACGAAATGCGCACCTATTATGGCTTGCTCTTCATCCGTCAGTTTCTTCTTGTTGCGTTGTGCTTCCTGCTCCTGCTCCCAAAGGACATTTGAGCAACCGCGCACAATACGCAATATCGGCCATAAATCGCTCTCTCGCTGTCCTTGCCAGTTTACATCCCAACGGTACGTCTGAGCCCATTCTTCAAGGTCGGCTTTAAGCTGCCCTATCTCGAAAGTGGAGAACACTGGCGACCCGTCCTCGTTTCGCATCTGTTCCTTCTTGTCTATCGCTTCCAGTCGGTCGCGGTATTCCTGACGCTGT
>ERZ1026856.871-NODE-871-length-16772-cov-9.341030_pt1 | contig 16772 bp, 15 predicted proteins | sample MGYA00380158_ERZ1026856 | MGnify/ENA primary metagenome ERZ1026856 (study PRJEB33269, sample SAMEA4719794) | human gut metagenome | biome: human-associated habitat; feature: organic feature; material: feces | place: Cameroon | collected 2013-10 ...
ATGAAGCAGAAAGTCGAGCAGATGAAGCAGAAAGTCGAGCAGATGAAGCAGAAAGCCGAGCAAAACAGGCAGAACATCAAGAAAAACAGATGAGAAAAGAAATAGATAACTTGAAAAAAGAGTTAGAAAAAATGAAAAAAATTTAAAAGTGAAGTCAAAAAACAGGCGCAGGGAATCAATTATGAAGCTCTGCGCCTGTCGCTTGTTAAGTTATTCTGCGGCTTCTTCTTCCTCTTCATCTGAAGCAAGATCAGAAGCTTTTACATGTACTTCTGTGATAGTAACTACTGTTGCATCAAGATCGGTCATAAGATCAACGTCCTTGTCCTTGGCAATCGGAAGATCAGCAACACGAATTGTATCTCCGACTTTCAGAGGTCCAACATCGACTTCTACTTTCTCTACCAATGCGGCAGGAAGAGCCTTGAAGGAAATCTCCTGAAGCATCTGCTGTGGTACTCCTGAAGACAGTTTCTCGAGGTTTACAAGGTGAATCTCTGCTACAGAGTGAACCTTCTCATTGCTTACCAGTGCCTGGAAATCTATTTCATCTACATACCCCTTCAAAGGATTGTAATCAACTTCCTTGATCAGTGCATCATAAGTCTCACCGGCAACTTCCAGCATAACCTGGCCACCTTTGTTTTCGACTTTCAGAAGTTTTTCTATTTCAGCTTTATCAAATTTCAGTGGAATAGAATCTTCCAGTTCACGACCAAACAGGTTTCCTGTTACGAATCCTTCGCGTCTTAATTTTTTTGCTTTGATTGACATGTCTCTTTTTTCAGCTTTTAAAGTATTCATTTATCTTTTCCTCCAAATTACTGAATTCGCTTAGCAGCCTTCAACTTGTCAAAATAATAAGTAGGTTTTGTTAAGTGTACTTTTCTTTGCTACAGTTACACTATAGCACCCGGTGTCAAGGGGAAAGGAAAAGCAGGGAGAATGGTGGGGTGAAAAATTGAGGTTTTAGAGGTTGAAAACGGTATGATAAATGAAAAAATTAAGGCTTGATAATAGGAATATTCAGAGAATTGTTGTGAAAATGGCGGAAATGTATGGGATAGAAGATCTATTTAGAAGAAAAGTGACGAAATTAAAAAAAGGAAACGAAATTTTAACGCTTCCTTGTTATGATTATTCATCAGAATCAATATTTTCAGTTGATACAAATTCTAAAAGGTCTTCGATTTTACAATCCAGAGAAGTACATAATCTTGCAAGTACATTTAAGTCAACTAATTTGACTTGATTATTACAATAACGATTTAATTGTGTACGTTCCATTTGGGCAAGGTGAGCCAGTTTGTTCTTACTGATTTCTTTTTCTGAGATAACATCCAACAGTTTGATTTTAACATATCCGTAATCTTGATCGATCATGCGAAATTCCTTCCTTAAATTATGATTTATGTGAAACAGGGTGTAAAAATGTTGTGTAAATACAGAAATGTCTGTTTCATTTATAAAGACATCTTATAGACAGTGTAAATGAAATAGAGTGGAGAAATAAGATGTAAAAAATTATGTGTAATTAGATACACGATTTTATAAAAAAACATAGAAATAGAGTGCGATGTGTAATATAATACCTGTAAGAGATTACACGTACATAAATTAAAAAAGATAAAACCAAAAGTAGTTTGCATCCGTCTATAAAGTGTAGCCAGTAAAACAAATAAAAAATAAGGAAGTGGAAGGGTGCAATACGAGACATGGTTAAAAAAAATTATTACAGCAATATCAGAAGAATATAAGTTGCCCAAAGAAGAGGCAGAAAGTATTTTTAGAAGAATTTTACACGGGATATTGCAAATAAAGAAAGATGAGGAATAGAAAATGGGATTTTTTGATAATGTAAAAAACAGCTTTACAGAGACAAGTCAGGATTTGACAAAAAAAGCGAAGGATACGACGGAGATTTTTCGCCTTAATAATTTGAATAAAACAAAAGAGAAAGAAATCGAGAAAGTTATTTATCAAATTGGCTTGGCGTTTTATTCAAATAAAAAAGACGAATGTACTGTGATGTTCCCAGAACTTATGGCACAAGTAGAGGCATTACAGAAAGAGATTGCAGAAAATAAAGAAACAATAGAAAGATTATCAACAGAAGAAATCTGTCCGAATTGTGGCAAAAAATTAAGTGCAGGTGCGAAGTTCTGCATTTATTGTGGGGCTTCCACAGAAGCAGCGAGTGTTTCAGTGAAAACATCCGGAAAGAAATGCTCTAATTGCGGTAGCCTGTTAGAAGAAGATGCAGCATTTTGTACAAGCTGTGGGACTCCAGTTCCAAAAGAAAATACGGTAGTGGAACTGAATGTAGAAGAGGAAAAAGTGGAAGAAATTCCAGAAGATAAAGAGTGTCAAACAAAAGAAGAAGTGCAGAAAAAAACCTGCATAAAATGTGGAACTGAAATTGAAGAGGGAGATGCGTTCTGTTTAAATTGTGGAGAACCTGTTGAATAAGGTGAGAAACAATTTAAACAGAATTGACAGGATAGTCGTTTGAACAATATTTTGAGTAGGTGCGGGAAGGGATTTTCCCTTCCTGTTTTTTTGCAAAGAGATGAGGATAATGGAAATAAGTGCAGCTGTTGAAGAATTGTAGCTGGAATATGTTTTAGGTGCGGAGTTGTAAAGTGGAAAAATTTTGTAGAAATTGTGGGGCAGAGTTAAAAATAAATGCGAAGTTCTGTTCAAAGTGTGGGTGTGAAATTATAGAAAGTTCACTTATTAAAAGAATTAAAAATGGTGATACTCAAGCATGGGAAGAACTCTATAAAATGACCTATCCAAGAGCGTATGCAGTCGCAGTACAGACAATGAAAAACAGAGAGGATGCATTGGATGTCCTTCAGGAAGCGTACATTTCAGTATTTAAGAATATAGACTCGTTACAAGATGAGACCAAGCTAAACGCCTGGGTTAGTAGGATTGTAGGAAATCGCTGTATTGATTATCTGCGTAAATACAGAGGAAAAAACGAACCTACATTATTCGGGGAGATGATATCAGATGATTCAGATGTAGAGTTTGAAGATATTCTGGAAAATGATAACCAAGAATTTATACCAGAAGAATCTGTAGATTATGGTGAAACAAAAAAGATCATGCAAGGTATTCTTGATCAGTTGCCAGATGAGCAAAGACTGTGCGTTCTTATGTATTATTATGATGAATTATCTGTGAAAGAGATTGCTGAAACCTTAGGATGTAGCACAGGAACTGTAAAAAGCCGACTCAACTATGCGAGGAAATATATAAAAAAAGAAGTTGAAAAACAGGAAAAGAAAGGAACAAAGCTTTACAGTATTGCACCAATTTCATTCCTTATATGGATGTTGCATAGTCAGGAGAATACAGTTCAGGCAAAAGCAGCAGAACCGTCAGTTTGGAAAGCGGTGCAAACAAAGGCTGGAATGCTAGAACATGAAGCAGGAAAGAAAGCAGGAAAAGCTGTAGTAGGAAAAGCAGCGAAAACAGGGGCAAAAGGAATTACATCGAAGATTGCCGCTGGAGCAGTAGCTGTTTCGCTTGCAGGAACAGGTGTAGGGATCGGTTACATGAAGACACATTCAAAACCAGCAGGAGCTGTGGAATTTAATCATCATTACTATAAAGTTTTTAGTGGTGAGTATACATGGAGTGAAGCTGAAAAACAATGTGAAGAACAAGGTGGACACCTTGTGACAATTACATCTGAAGGAGAACAGAATTTTATAAATAGTTTAATTGATTCAGATAGTTGTGTTTGGATTGGTGGGAAAAGAAATACGAAAAATGTATGGGTATGGGTAACAGGAGAAGAATGGAAGTACGAGAACTGGGCACCAGGGGAACCCAATAATTCATCAAATATGATATCAAATGAAAATCGTGTTGTAATCTGGAATAACAGCGGACAATGGAATGACTTGAATGATAAGAACATTGAAGAACAAAATGGATTTGTATGTGAATGGGAATAAAGATGAAAATTACGGAGGAAGATTATGAAAAAAACAGTAAAGGGAGCAATAGGGGTTATTGCGGCAGCAGGACTCGTGGCTGGAGGATACTTTGGGTATGGAATAGTGAGCGAAAGAATATATCCAGAAGTAAAAGAGGCAAAAGAAACAGTGGTACAAAAAATAGAGAAGAATACAGGAAAAAAATCAGAGGTAAATATGGAGAAATTAATAGAATTATATAAGACAGAATATTTTCCTTATGTATTAATAGCCTGTTCTTATTTACCGCAATATGATTCGGTTGATGAGTTGACAGAAGAACAATTAAAGGATATTTACTTAAGCTCATTCGAATATTTTATACCAGATGATGGAGATTCACAGGATTCAAGTTTAACTCCAATAGCTCCCGTCGATTTCCTTTCGGAAACAAATATTAATAGCGAAAAAGTATATAAGTTTGATGGAAATACTTTTGATCATTTTAATGGAATAACAGGAATTCAATTTGATTTTGATAAACTAAATTCATCAAAAATTTCTTATGACGGAAATTCTTTTATAGTAAAGGATGTCCAGAACTATAGAAATCCTGTTAAATGTAAAATAAAAACAGTATTATTTGACGAGGAAAATGGGAAATTGGTTCTTAATATTGATAAGGTATGTGAAAAGGATCAAGACATGAAAAAAGCTGAAAAGACAGAAGAAAATGTTGTACTTACATTAACGGATGATAATAGTATGTATGAAGAGTATAAGATTGAGAGTATTGGAAATGGGTATAAGGAGTTACCACAGTCAGCAGATTACTTAGAATATGTTGTGGGACGTTGGGAACGTTATGCAATTAAAATTGCGGAAATATTAGAGAACTATCAGTATGAGAAGGGAGACAAAACGGAAGTAGTTCAGAAACTGGCGGAGAATATAGTTAAATATTCTAGAGAGGAAACCACAGAACATGATAGAGACAGCTTTTATGGAGTGTGTGAAATAGCAGGAATTTCACGGAAAGACAGTGATATAGAAAGTAATAATGATAAGGTAAAGCTTAATTCAAAAGAATATACAGTAAACGATTCATATGATGATGGATTTACATTACCAGAAGAAACATTATTAAGAATTGAGAAGGATAAAAAAATAACACAATGACAAAGAAATATTTATCAGTTTGTGAAGAAAGTGGGAACAATAGATCCTACATGACACGATCAATAGTGTTTGAACCAGCTGATAACATATATGGATATCAAATCAAGTCAATTACTACCGAGGAATGGAATGATGAGTACTCTCAGGAGCTTGAACAGATAGAGTCTGAAACTTGGGAATTAAAAGAAAAGTGGAAACATTCTCAGGGGAGTGAACAGTTAGAATTAAACCAAGAAATAAAAGATACGTGGATGAATGAGATGCAAAGTATTGTAGCAAGGTTAAAAGAAAAATATCCAGAAGATAAAGATAAAATAGATCAAGTAACAGAGGAGTATTTAAATAATATGGAGGAAAAGGTAAGAAGAATGTTTCCTAAAGCAGATGAGGAAGATAAGGAAGAGGTACATTGGTATAAGGATAGTATGATTTCAAATGAGATTTCTTGGATAAAAGCAAACTGTTATCAAATGATTGGCAATGGTCTTATGGATGATCACATTGAAGAAATTTTAGAAAATAATTAAAAAATAAAACCGAATCACTTTTTATTACGTCATAGAAGTGTAACAAACAAAAGAAAAACATTATGGAGGAATGAAAAATGGCAAGATATTGTGCAAAATGCGGAGCAGAAATAACAGAAGGAAGTAAGTTTTGCAAGAGTTGTGGGGCATCAGTCGGAGACACACAGAAAGGAACAGTAAATCAGAAAGTATCAGTAAAGGCAGCACCAGTCAATCGAAAAAGCAGGAAGAAATCACCGTTGGTTATTGGAATTATCGCAGTTATTGCTGTTGTACTTGTAGGAGTAGGAATCAAGAACGTAGCGACAAGCGTACCGGATTATGAGAAACCGTTGAAATACGAGATTGATGGTATAAATAAAAACAATATAAAAACATATAAAAAAGCTTTTTTAGATGAAAAGACTTCAACAGGAGATGAGAATCTCAAAGAGTACATGAAAGAAATCAAGAAGATATCTTATGAAGTAGAAAGTGTAGAGAATATTTCGGTGATGGGGCTTTTAGATACAATTGCAGTCATGGGAATCCAGTCAAAAGATATTCAGGATGCAAAAACATTAGAAGTCAGTTTAGAAGCCAAAACAGAGGATGGAGAACATGCAACTACAGTGGAGTTTTATGTGATTAAGATTAATGATCAGTGGTATGCATTGGGTGATCTATTATACTAAATAGGGAAAGAGAAGGAATGAGAGAAAAATGGGGCAGTTTTGTAAAAAATGTGGAACACCATTAAGAGACGCAGCGAAGTTTTGTCCGAGCTGTGGACAGAAAGTGGAAGAAGCAGGCGAGAAAAAAACACTTATTGAGAGAGTGAAAAATAACGATACAGAAGCGTGGGAAGAACTTTATAAAAAGACTTATCCAAAGGCATATACAGTTGCAATCCAGACGCTGAAAAATAAAGAGGATGCGTTAGATGTTCTTCAGGATGCATATGTTTCTGTATTCAAAAAGATTGATACTTTAAGGGATGAGTCAAAACTGGAAGCATGGGTAAACAGAATTGTAGCGAATCGTTGTATTGATCATATACGAAAATATCGTGGTGATAATGCAGCAACCCCTTTTGTAGAAATGACACCGGATGATTCGGATGTGGAATTCGAAGATATTCTGGAAAATGAAAATAAGGAATTCATGCCGGAAGAATCCGTGGACTACAGTGCAACAAAAAAGATCATGCAGGGGATTCTGAATCAGTTATCAGAAGAGCAGAGATTGTGTGTGCTGATGTATTACTATGAAGAACTTTCTATAAGTGAGATTGCAGATGCTTTAGACTGTAGCACAGGAACAGTAAAGAGTCGTCTGAATTATGCACGAAAATACATAAAAAATGAAGTTGAGAACCTGGAAAAGAAAGGTACAAAACTTTACAGTATCGCTCCACTTCCATTCCTTGTATGGATGCTGCGTAGTCAGGAGAATTCAGTTCAGGTGCAGGTGGCAGAGAAAGAAGTATGGCAGGCAATTCAAGATAAGACTGGACTTGCAAAGATAGCAAAAAATGCAGAAGAGAATGTAGATCATGTCAAGCAGTCGGGTTCGCAGAAAACGACACAAAAGACCTCGCACAAGACTATGAAAAACAATGGAAAAGCAGCGACACAGAAGGTCCCTGATAAGGCGGTTAGTGCAGCAGCAAAAACTGGGGCAAAAGGAGTAGCAACAAAGATTGTGGCAGGTGTTGTAGCCGTTGCATTGGTTGGAACAGGCGTTGGGCTAGGATATATGAAACAACATTCTAAGTCTAATTCTGGCACAGAACAGACAACAGAAATAAATACAACAGAAAAAATAAATGAACAAAAAGCAAAAGAAGCAAAGAATACAAAGAAAGATTTAGGTGAATTTACTTTGACGGATGAACAGATTCGTGAGATTAAAGTTGCAGCTGCCTTATTTGATAATTGTTTTGCATCATATGATTCTGAGTCGGGAAATCGAACAGAGTATTCGGCTATGTTGGATCAGGAAGATATTTCACTTAATGTTTTAAAATCTGTTGCAAGAGGTTGGGCGTGTACAGATGATAGTATGGGAGATGATCTTGGCGATAGTTATGAAGAAGATGATATCAGTTCCTATGTATCAAGAAAATATATGAAGACAGATGAATGTCAGGAATTTTTGAGAGATACCTTTGAATATGAGGCAAAGGATTGGAATGAAGTGTCAGAAGTTTTTGCTCCATCAGGTAATTCACATGCGGAGGTTTTTGAAGCATCGTTTGATGGATTTCAGAGTATTGATTATGATGTGGAGCGCTGTGAACAGACAGGAGAAGATGAGTATCATTTTTATGTGAAAGCACAAAGAAATGGGGATTTTGGAACTGGAACCGGATATGGCTTAATGGATATTACAGCTCATAAAAATGAAGAAAGTAGATTTGGTGGATTCATTTTTGATGAAATTAAGTTTACACCAAATACTTTTGACACTAAAAAATATGATTTTTCCTTGATTATACAAAATATAATTCGTGAAGATGGAGAAATCAGTGGATTAGATACTCAATATGATCCAATCGGTACGCATGAAGTATCTAAATTTATGAATGATCAGTTCATTGATTATGCTAATGCAGTTCTTGATCCTTCAGCGGATATTGCTCAAGATAAAGAAAAACAAACTACAGAAGAAGGGGTATATGATGGTACTTCACTTCCAAAGAAAAGATATATAGAATTGTGTGAAGATACATTAGGATGGAAGAATGGAAAATTAGACGTTTCAAGTTTGTTAGAGGGTGAAAATGTACATTTTTGGGGACTCACTTTTGATACCATAGACGCCTGGTTTGGTGTAGATAAGATGACAGTTGTTCAAAGTGCGGATGGATCAGTACAGATTAATGGAACGGTAAGAGATTATAGAAAAGAGTCAGATCTGTATGATTATCAATATAATCCGGAACCAAGAGTAGTATATTCGTTTACCGCATCAGGAAAAGCAGACGAGAAGAGTGAATTAGGAACAGTTATTGATACAGTGGAAGTTCTTGAGCAGGTCGAGTGATAAAGGAGTAAGTACGGTGGCAAGATTTTGTGAAAATTGTGGAGCAGAACTTAAGGAGAATGCAAAGTTCTGCCCCAAGTGTGGATATAGAATCCCGGAAAATGATGAGATTTTAGGAAATAATGAGGAGCAGTCAATAGAAGAAAATGCTCGGAAAAAATCAGAAGAAATGATAGATTCCACGAGTGATACTGCTGTAAAGAAAGGTGCGAGAGGAACTGCAACAAAGATTGTTGCAGGTATTGTGGCAGTAGCACTTGTTGGTGTGGGTGTTGGGGCAGGATATATTGCAAAGCATCATAAAGATAACGATCAACCTGAAATTGTAGAAGAAAAACCAGTAGAAAATCCGACAGAAGATAAAAACAAAGAGGAAGAGAAAGAACCAGAAGTGGATCTGGATGCACTTCTTAATGAGGTAGATACAGATTATTTGTTGAAGTTATGTACTTATCTTCCGGTATATTCTTCACCAGATCAGATTTCAGAAGAAGATTTATATGAAGTGTATTACGATGCTATGCAGTACTGCATGCAATATCATGCAGACCTGGGAGAAGAATATATCTGTGATGAGCGTCAGATTATATCGGATGATCAATTTATAACAATAGAAAGCAATGGAACAGGAAGTTTCAGTAAAACATCATTTGATAAGTTTTATGACTGGACAGGTATTACTAGAAAACCGGAAGATCTTTCGGGGGACGTTTATACATATGATGATAGTGCATACTATTTGATGCCTACAGATGCATGGGTTAACGAGGTTACATGCAAGATTGTAGGAAAGGGATATGACAAAGAGAAGGAAGAGATTTTGATCAATGTTGAGAAGACAAAAGACAATCCAATGGACCCGAGTGATGAAGCAGTTGTAACTGAGGAGACAGTAGTTGTTGTTCCGTCAAATAATATCTTGGGATACCAGATTGAAAGAATCGACAATGGATATGCGAAGATAGAAAATGTAGTTAGCGAAGTGAATTAATATCATCGATTACAAGGGGGAAAGTGAATATGTCAAAGAAATGTACAAATTGTGGAACAGAATTAAAAGAAAAAGCAAAGTTTTGTCCAGTGTGTGGAACGGCCGTCCCAGAAGAAATCAATGAAGTGGTAAAACCGAAAATAGCAGGAAAAAAGATTGCTATGGCGGTTGTTGCAGGAGCAGTTTTAGTTGGTGGGGGATTTGCAGTATATGGAAAAATAGGTGCGAAATCATCTCAACAGAAAGAACCTGTGAAAGTAGAAAATTCAACAAAAAAGGATGAGACTGCAAAAACAGAACAAAAGGAACAGGAAGAACCGCAAAAAGAAGAAACGGGATCCTACAGATATCAATGGGTGGTACAACCGGAAATTGAGGCAGATCAGATTTATTATGGAGTTAACTGCGGCGATAGTTACAATGAAAATCATCGGCAAATGATAAATAGGTATGCGATTATAGAAAAAGATGGATTAAAAGGTTTTATAGACTCTTATGGAGCATTGAGAACAAAAATTGAATATCAAAGAATAATTGCTCGTGGAAATGTAGACGCATATTCCATGAAGGACCAACAGGGGAATAAGTATGCGCTTGCAACTTTCGAGGACGATGTAATAATGGCATATGAAGATGATTCAGATGAGGAAGCTAAAGTAGATGAAAATGATTTTGTAGAGGAAACGGATGGACTTACCGATAATATTTATTGGAATGGATACTATTATTATGATGGAGAGGTTAGAAATGCGCATATATCAGACTATGCAGATAGTAGAACTTCAAGTTTTATGCCAGTTCAACAATCAGCGGAGATGTTATGGAGTTTATCAGAATGGGAAAAATTAGATGGTAAATATGCATTGGCAAACAACGGGAAATTGATTACAGATTTCATTTATGATGAGTGTGGATCATGCGGTAACGATGAATTAATAGCTGTGTGTAAAGATGGAAAATGGGGATATATAAACAGTACAGGAAAAGAAGTCATTCCATTGCAATTTGATGCTACATGGAACAGATATAGCTCCGATGAAATAAATGTTGAAAATTTAGACGCAGAAGATGGAACAGAGGAATTTTGTTATGCATCTTCACAAGGCTATATACCGCTTCGACAGGGAGACCAGTGGGAATTATGCGACACAAAAGGAAATATTATTATTCCATTTGGCGAATTTGATGAGATTCTTCCAGTGAATATGAGTAAGAAATGCTGGGTGAAAAAGGATGGAAAATGGGGTGTTATAAAAATAACAGACAGTGTGGTTACTACAAATATTAATGAAGAGTGGAAACAAATATATATTGACTGGGTAAATGAAAAAATAGCAGAAGATCCACAAATGACATTTGAATTATTGTATGTAAATGAAGATAAAATTCCAGAAATTGCAGCAATAGGGGAAAATATGGCAGTTGGAACGACAGTGGGAACTTTTTCAGATGATGAAGTATCTGAAATAAAGATCGATCGAAATGCGGCTGTATATATACAGAGAGGAAATATTTTAGATAATAATGGCGGTAGCATGGATGAATATCATGATAAAATTTATGCAATTTATAACGGAGGATGGATGCCGCTTGTAGAAGGAAATTATGGAATTGACCCAGAAGTTATGACTCAGTATGATGAAAATGGAGATCCCATTTATAAGTATGAGTGGAAAGTAGAAGGATATGTTGAAGAAGAAGTATCTAAGGAAGAATATGAGCAAAAAAGAAATGAGTTGATTGATTTAAATCAGGCAAAATCATTGAGTGAATCGGGTGTTTCGGCTGAAGAAATTATCCAGCAAATACAGAATTTCAAGTAAAAAAAAGAGTGGGCATTGTATCGTGTGATATAGTGCCCTATTTTTGTAAAAAAATTTTTGTTTTTATAAAACCAAATCAAATTTCATTACGTCTTATAAGTGTAACAAACAAAAAACAATATAAAAAACCAAGAGATGAAAGGAAAAAGGTGACAAAAATGTTAGAGAGAGTATTAGGGAATTTTGATGAGAAAAGTTTAGTGAAGAAGGCAATCGGAGGAATCATTGGAGCAGTTATTGTGTGTCTGAGTTTGGGAATGTCGGGGAATCTTGAAGAGCCAGTATTATACTTCTTCTTCAGTTTTTGGCTTGCAGTAGGAATCATTTATGGAATTAATGTAATCCGTTCAATTATGTCAGGATGTTACATGACAGAGGATTTTATGGCAAAATGGCTGGTATTAGGAGTTGCATTAATTATAGGAGTTATTGCAGGGGGAATTCTTTTTGCCATTGATATTGTAAGATGGGTTGTTTATCTGATTGCGAAAAAGAAAGAAGAAAAGTAAGAGTGAAAGCGGGTTAAAGGAATGAAAGAAGAGATGCTTGTGAAATGCGCAGATGAACTTATTGATGACAGGGAGCAACTTCAACAGTATTTGAAAGATATTTATACGATAGAAACAGAGAGATATAGCCTGCAAGAGGCAGAGGAAGAATTAAAGTACAGAATTGAAAACGCAGGGCAGGCACAGGTGCAGGAAAGGGTAGAAAGTTATTATACATATTATTTTAAAGAATATCTGGGAAGTTTGAAATTTGCTTTTATATTAGGCATTGGAGTAACTGCACTTGTATTTACTATATTAATTTTAATGGATTTTTTGACTAATGATGCACCCTATTGGATTGGAACAGGGATTGGTAAGATTACAATTTTGATAGCTATTGTACTGCCAACAGTTAAATTTATTCAGTTAGAGCGAAAAGAGGTTGGGGAATACGAGGTACGAAAAGAAAATAACAGAAAAGCAGTAGAAGAAGATAAAGCTCGTATAGAAAATGAATTGGCAGAAATTCCAAACTATAAGAAGAATATGAATGAGTGTAGAAAAAATATAGTTGATTGTGAAGAAAAATTGCAGAAGTTATATGATGTGGGGGTTCTATTTCCAAAATATCGAGAATTTGTATGTGTCTCCCAATTATTGGAATATCTTTTATCAGGGAGATGTGAAGATCTGACAGGATATACAGGCGCATATAATCTATACGAGCAAGAACTGAGAATGAACATAATTATTGCAGAATTAGAACTTATTTCAGAAGAGCTTGATGCAATCAAAGAAAATCAATATATGATTTACAATGCAATCTGCCAGGCAAATTACTTGTTGGGGGAGGTTGAAGATAATACTGCAATAGCCACGTATAATACGAAAGTGATAGCAACCAATATGATGATCTATAACAGATATTATTATTGAAAACAGTAGTAGAGTATAGAGGAAAACAAAAGCAAAAAGGAGTAGAGAGTATAATGGATAGTTTACCAGTAGAAGTGGATGTAGAAGATAGTGCTACATTAGAAGAATATTTAGAAAGCTTATATGTAGAAGAAAAAACACTGTATTGTTGCCAACAGGAGAAGGATAAATTGCAGAAGAGAATCAATATGCTTGGAACTCAGAGAGTATTTGAGTTGAAGACAAAGGTAAGTATAACTGGTTATTTGTTAGATTTGATTCTTTTTGGTTGTGCAATCGCATATTTGATTTGGTTGAGAATAATAGATGCTCCATCATGGAGATATATGGCTTTACCAGGCCAGATAATTACTGTAATAGTATTATTGGTTACGATTGGTGGGGGGATTGTAGATATATTAGGTCGGAAAGAAAAGAATAGACAGATTATTGAAGAATACAAAAGAAATCAACTTGAAATACAGAAAGATAAAAAACGTATAGAGCCGGAATTAAAAAAAGTTTCAGCAGTTAAGGTACAACTTGAGCAGTGTGAAAAAAATATAAAGGATACAGAAGAAATACTTCAACATTTATATGAAATGGGAAGATTCTTTCCTAAATATCGAAATTTGGTGGCTGTGTCACAAATTTATGAATATATTTTGTCTGGTCGCTGTACAGAATTAGGTGGATATCAGGGGGCATATAATTTGTATGAACAAGAGACAAGGATGGATATTGTTATTATGCGGCTGGATGATATTTATGAGGAATTAGAAGAAATTAAGGAAAATCAGTATATGCTTTATGATGCAATTTGTCAAACCAATTATATGCTTAGTCAGATAGCAGATGATGCAGCTGTCGCAGCATATAATACAGAAGTGATTATTACGAATCAGAGGATATGTCAAAGATATTATATGGTTTAAAACATGTGTAACATTATTGAAAATGCAAATCCTTTATGATAAAATTTCAAACAGAAACTACTGATATTAGTCGAAATATCGGTATAGAAATGGGGAAGAAACAATATGGATTTACAGACATTAATTGTTTTGATCATCGAGTTGATCGGAACGATCGCATTTTCAATTTCAGGGGCCATGGTTGGTATCCGCCGAAAGATGGACATTTTCGGTGTGTTGGTGCTTGGAGTGGTGACTGCGGTAGGAGGCGGAATGATGCGTGATGTGATTTTGGGGAAGACACCGAGCGCATTTGTGAAGCCGATTTATGTAGAAGTGGCAGTGATTTCTGCATTAGCGCCATTTCTCTTACTTTCTATTAATAAGAGACTGGTGCATAGCAAATACCAGACACTCTATGCAGGACTAATGTTCCTGATGGATTCAGTAGGACTCGGTATCTTTACAGCAGTCGGAGTATCCACAGGATGGACAGCAGGATATCATGATAATATGTTTTTCTTAAGTTTTCTTGGAGTGCTGACAGGTGTTGGAGGAGGACTTCTCCGAGATGTGATGGCAGGAGTTCCACCATATATTTTTGTAAAGCATGTGTATGCCTGTGCGTCAATTGCGGGGGCAATCTGCTGTGTACTGGCATATAGGAGCTGGGGACAGATTCCGGCGCTTGTGATCGGAACAGTAGTTGTGCTTGTGATCCGTATCGGAGCAGCGCACTACAGATGGAATTTGCCATGCGTGAAGCTTGAGGATGAAGAAATCTGACAAGAAATATAAAAGGAATCTGAAACGTGCATTTCACTTGTTGTCCAGATTCTTTTTTTGTATACTAGAGATAAAGAACGGGCATATATGTAAAGAAAGCAGGTGAGATTTATGAGCAGAAAATTTAATGTAAATGGTGTTTGCTATCCGGACGAACATTATATGGTGAATATTGATTCCAAGTTAGCAGAGATTAAAGAGCTGGTAGATGAAAAACAGTATTTTGTAATAAATCGTGCAAGACAGTATGGAAAGACCACGACATTGAATCTGTTGGTAAAATATCTCGCCGATCAATATACAGTATTCTTTATTAGCTTTGAAGGACTTGGAGGAACAGCATTTGAAACAGAAGCAGAGTTCTGTAAGACGATATGTGAATTGCTTTATGATGCGATCCGATATGATGAAGTTCCACAAATAGATGAAGCAGTGAAAGCGATTATTAAAGAAAGCATAGAGCAAAATAAGATAGAGGATATGATGAGTCTATCTGCTACACTTTCTGAAATCTGCAAGAACTCAGTAGCTCCGGTTGTGCTGATTATAGATGAGGTGGATCAAGCCAGTAATTATAAAGTGTTTATAGATTTTCTCGGAATGCTCAGAAGTAAATTCTTAAAGAGGATTACAAGACCGACATTTCATTCTGTGATATTGGCTGGAGTTTATGATATAAAGAATCTGAAGCACAGAATCAGAGAAGACCGCGAACATCAGATGAACAGTCCATGGAATATCGCAGCAGACTTTCCGGTGGATATGAGTTTTACAGTAGAAGAAATCGAAGGTATGCTGAACGAATATAATGATGAACATTCGTGTGTGATGCTTGTACGAGAATGTGCAAAAACAATTTTTGAATATACATCAGGGTATCCATATCTGGTGTCAAAAATCTGTAAATTAATAGATGAGCGATGCGGAGAGAATTGGACAAATAAAGGGGTATCTGATGCAGTGAAAATATTATTGCGAGAAGCCAATCCACTGTTTGATGATCTTCGAAAAAAGATCACTGATTATCCGGAACTAAGAGCAATGTTGTATGCAATTTTGTTCCGCGGGGAGTCATATCCGTATAATCCGGATAATTTTGCAATCGATATCGGAACAATGTTCGGATTTATAAAGGAGAAAAATGGTCAGGTTGTGATAGCAAACCGAATTTTTGAAACACGCTTATATAATTTATTTTTATCAGAGGAATTGACAAATTATTATGTTGAGGCACAGACAAGGGATCAGACGCGAACAGATATAGTCATAGATTATCTTGGGAAGCAATATGTGATCGAACTGAAAATCTGGCATGGAAATGAGTATAATAAGAGAGGCGAAGAACAACTGGCAGAGTATCTGGAATATTATCATCTGGATAAAGGGTATTTGCTGAGTTTTAATTTCAATAAGAATAAGCAGACAGGATTGAAAGAAATTCAATTTGGTGACAAGACACTGGTAGAAGTAGTGGTATAGTGTAATAACTTTGAGACACCCGTTATTTTATCTTGCGAAGGATGAAAATAGCGGGTGTCTTTTATAGTCTTATTTATAAAAACAGTTCATTTTCCTTTCGTCCGGAACAAGCTTTTTTCAACTTCTGGGAAGCGGCAGCCAGCATTACTGGATTCAGCTTGCGGGCATGTTTTGGACAGACGCTGATACAGCGCATACAGGAAATACATTTGTCCTTATCAGTATGTTTGGGATTGTCAGATGGAATTGCTCCTGTCGGGCATTTCGCTGCGCACAATCCACAGGAACCACAGGTGTGTGAAGCACTGGGGATAAGCGGAATCGTGCCGTATTCGCGGTAAGGTCTGTTGCCCGAAACATGTACTGGCGGAAGATTAGTTTTTACAGTGTTGTTTGTTTTCTCTTTTATCTTCTGTACAAAGTCAGAGAGTTCTGCAAGATCATTCTGATCGGGTCTCCCGGTTGCAAACTGATGCATGATGGAATGTTCTGCGACAGCCGCAATAGCTGCCTGGCAGGCGAAATTCTTTTCAATCAGAGTATCTTCAAGTTCAATCAATGTATCTTCATAAGCACGGTTTCCGTAAACTGTGATTAGAATTGCATTTGCATTATTTCCCTTCAGGGTTTTGATTCTCTCCAATGCAATGGCGGGAACACGTCCACCGAAGGAAGGAACTCCGATGATACAGAGATCTTCTTCGGAAA
>ERZ1026856.872-NODE-872-length-16772-cov-5.186457_pt1 | contig 16772 bp, 17 predicted proteins | sample MGYA00380158_ERZ1026856 | MGnify/ENA primary metagenome ERZ1026856 (study PRJEB33269, sample SAMEA4719794) | human gut metagenome | biome: human-associated habitat; feature: organic feature; material: feces | place: Cameroon | collected 2013-10 ...
ACATAAATCTAATTTATATATAAATAATTATTAATTATTAAACATCATTGTTTCAGCAGATAAAGATTTTTATTCTCAACTATCTTGTTCTGAAAGCAATTGAATTACCCCCCCCCATCTTATATACCCTATTGGGTTGCAAAAGAAAAAGCCACAACATATAATGTCATGGCCTTCTCAAAATATTTAATTTAAAGCTGGCGATTAAAACTATAGCCGCCGTTGGTAACTCCCCGTATCCCGTCATAAGCCCTAACCTGCGTATTGTTCCGGCGGGATTTGTTCAGCCAGGTTCTAGCCTTGTACATAATCTGCATATCCAGAGGCTTAATCTGTTCCTTGAGCTGAGCACATTCCTCGGTATGGCGGAAATCCTGCTTTTCCACTGGCAGAGCCTTCATCATTTCCATCAGCTGCTGCCGCTGATCCACCAGATTCAAAAAGGTATCAATCTCCTCAGCCTTGATAAACTTCAAAAGCTCCTGAGTAACCATCCAATACTTTTCCCACAGCTGGCGATCCGTAAACTCCAACTGGCGTCTAGGCATAACAGGAGGCTGCATTAGGAAGCACCTCTTTCCTGACGAGCGGTTTTCATTGCCTGAGCCCAAGCATCCCGCAGCTCACGGATAATATCCATGCACTCCGTAACCTTCTCTGGCTTGCTTTTCATATTAGCCTCTACCAGACCATTGTAAACATAATCATAGAGAGGCATAAGCTGCTTGGAAATATCATATTCCATCTTCAAGGTAGCCTGAAACTCCAGAATAATCTTCTGAGCCTTTTGGAGAGAGTTGTTGCAATGCTCCCACTCCTTGGCCTCCATAGCCTCCAGCCCTTCCTTCATAAACCGAAGAGCACCATTATATAGCATCAGGGTTAAAGCCTCTGGCGTAGCGGTCATAACCTGCTGTCTCTTATAGGCTTCTGCTGCATTATTAATCATATATTTCCCTCTTTTTCAGGCCATTAGCCAGTAATATAGCTTAGCTGAGCACCCAGCTTGGAGAGAGCAACCTCCATAGCATCATACTTTTCGTACAGCTTTTTTTCGTAGGACTTCATCAAGGTCTGGAAGCTGGTCATCTTGGTGTTCATATTGGTAATCAGCTTGCCCAGATAGCTTTCATCATCAGTTTCCTTGCTGGTACCGGCATAGCTTTCCAAATTGCTAATGTTGGTGGTCATAGCATTGTACAATCTGTTGGCAATACCAGTGTTGAGATAGTCACTCTTGCTGGTGTAGGTATCAGCCTGATTCTTGTTGGTAGAGCCAGAGATATAGGTACTATCCTGGTCAGAAGCAAAGAGCTGGTATACGCAATCCGGATCCTCAGTCAAGGCCTTCTTCAGCTTTTCCTCATCCAGAGTAATATGGCCCTGGTTAGTGGAGGAGGTAATACCGATAGAGGACATGGAATTGTAGGAATACTTGTTGCCCTTAGAATCGGTAAGCACTGTATCCACTGCATCCACCTTGGTATAGAGAGCTTCCCGCATATCGCTGATAATGGAATAGATATTGTTATCATGGTACAGAAGACCAGACTTAGCCTTTTCATTCCACTTATCAATCTGGGACTCTGTCATTTCCCCTTCCTGCTTCTTGGTCAGTGGCTTGTAGTCAGTATTCTTTTCCTCTCTGTACTTAGTGTTAAGACTGTCAATCAGACTATTGTAGGTTTCCACAAACTTCTTCACATTATCCACAATCTTGTCAGTGTCCTGAGAAACGCTGATGGTAGAAGCCTGATAGGTGCCATCCGCATTCTTGGTAGATACCCCATTGAAATTGTAGATAACATTGGCTACATTCAGCTTGTTGGTGTCAGATTCATAGGTCTTGCCATCAATGGTAGCCTTGGCATTGGTGCCAGTAGCAGCTGGATTCATGGTGCCATTAACAAAGGTAGCCTCAGTGCCCAAAGTATTATTTTGAGAATCGTAGCTGGCCAGATGAAGTTTGTTCAGAAGCTCTGCAGATTTGTCATTATTAGCCTGCAAGCCGATTTTGTTAGCAGAGCCGCTGGTTTTGTTATACAGGCTGAAACTGTCATTAACAGTGTCATAGCCACCCTGAACATTGGCACCGCTGTTGGAGAAGGCAGTAGCCAAATCATTCAGAGTCTTTTTATCATTAAAAATCTGATCATAGGTAAACTCTACCTTGTGGGTAACAGGCTTGCCATCGCTGTCCACATCATTGCCATCCTGCACCTCAATGGAAATAGCCACATCAGAACCCTTAAAGGTATCTGTCTTGCCGGTAATGTCATTCTTAACAAGGTAAGATGTCTGACCATCGACAGTAGTCTTGGTAGCATCTCCACTAAAAAGCACATCCTTCAGATATGCACTATTAGCAGCAGAGGTATTAGCTCTGTCAATCTTCTGGCCATTAGCCGTCATCAGATAAGCATTGCTGGCCACCTGCTCCACAGTTATCTTGTGGTTCATGGCAGCAGCCGCACCATTGGCCGTAACGCTAACCACATCATTATTACTGCTGGTTGCCTGCATGGCACTCATATTGGACTGCATTTTGAAGGTAGACATGCTTTCCTTAAATGCTTTTACATCTGTATATACTGTGTTATAGGCTTCCTTTACCCAGGTCTGCTTCAGCTGAGTCTGGTACATCTTATCGTACTGATTCTGCTTGTTCATCATTCCCATTTTTACCAGGGATTCAATGTCAAGACCTGAGCCGGACAAGCCATAGATTCCGTTTGCACCCATTGCCGGTCCCTCCTTTATTACGCTTTCTTATCCAGGAAGGCGCCTAGCCATTCCTGAGCCTTAATCATACCTTCCACCATTTCCTCTGGTGGATATTCCTTAATAACTTCCTTGGTGTTCTTGTCCACCATCTTTACGGACATAACTCCTACTTCCTTGTGATATTGGAACTCCAGGTCACAGTTCAGCTTGCTCATAAGCTCATTCAGCTCTTTGGTCATTTCGCTGACAAACTCATGGGACAGAGGGTTTTTGCCATCCTGATTTTCCTGCTGTTCATCCCCGGTCTGTTCAGGGTTGCCAGCAGCATTGATGGCATCCACGCCATCGGTCTGAACCGCTGACTTAACAACAGCATTGCCATCTGACTGAGTATTCTGACTGCTTGCCTTGGTCTCGCTGGTATACCTTGATCCCTTGTTATCAGCAGCAGATACAACCACTGCTGCCGTTACCATGTCCTGCATCTTTCCAATCATCGTTATCCCTCCATAGAAAAAATGATTTAGTCCTTTAGTTTTTTTCAGGCAAAGCCTGTGACAGATCAAAATCTGCAGGTGCCGCCGCTGCATTGCGGTTTTCATCCTTAATCGCCCTGTAAATTTCTCCCCGATATATCTTTACATGCCGCGGGGCATCTATTGCTACCCGGACATTTTCGCCATTAACATCCACAATATTAATGACTATATCATCCCCTACCATAATCTGCTGGTGAGGGCGTCTAGTCAATACAAGCATTATTCTGCCTCCTTCTTCTCAGGAAACAGTCGATGCTTGGTGGTATACTGAGTCTTTTCCAGCACCACCTGTCTAGCCTCTCTGCTGTGTCTGTTAATAACCACTGGAGCCAACAGATTAGTAGTCATATTGGCAATACCTGTAGCCGGAATAGATATGAGGGTGCATACCAGAATATCATCCATTGCCTCTACGCCCAGCTTCTCCATATTGGTATCATCCAGCTCAAAGCTGTAATCTGGGAAGAAAACAAAGGGATCCGTCATGAGAAAAGCCAGTTCAGGAGAGGTCAAAGACTGCAAAAACATATATGGTGTACCTTCTTCATAAGGAAGTACCACAAATTCATGCTCCTCCTCAAAGGCTGGCAGGCCATCAGCAAATCTGATAATATCCTGATCCTCAATCTCCAGCTCGCCAAAACGGCGGGTATTTATCTTTCTCATATAAAAGCCTCCAAAAATTATTTTCGCAATCCTACATACAAATCATAAGCAGGGCAGTTACTCACAAAGTTCACACCCTATGCCTTTATATCGTAATGACCTTCCGTGGTCCACATGCGAATGGAGCCTTCCGTAGCAATATATGTTTCAGCCTCGCCAACCCGAATATCTATATTGGCCTTGGCCTGAGGCTTAATACTATATTTATCATGTCCCACATTCATCTGCCCCTTTATCTCCGAAGGGGTTACCGTAAATACTGGGTCAGGAATATCCTTGGCCACCCAGGTAGGCCATTTTACTACCTGGCTCCAGAAGTGGGAACGATTCTGACGGCCAATAATGCTTTCTCCCGGCTTGGCTCCGTTTTTGGCCATATCCCAGCCCTCCTGGGTATGGCGGGAGGTAGCCGCCGCTATATCCTGCTGTCCCTTCTGTCCATAGGTCTGGGCAAAATCCGTATTATTGAGATAACCATAGGCCTTGCGGCAGGGATAACAATCAATATCCACCTTCACCAGACTAACGCCCATATCAGCCAAAGGAGGCTCATAATCCCGATGCATTTCTGCTGGAACATAGCCGTTTTTCAATCCCATAGCCTGCTGCTGGCGAATACCAATGCGAGGCAGCTGCTGGTCAATATTCACATATTTCATAGTGGACAGGATACCTGTACCTCCAATGCCATCTAACATTCCCATCTGCCTCACATCCTTTCTAATTTAAGTATATATCACCAAGGCAATTTATACCAGCAAATTACAAATAATCTGCCAAGGTGCCTGGCAAAATCTTGGAGCCTACAGACAGAGACAAGCTATAGATTGTCTGGTACTCCATCAGCTTGGTAGCCAGCTGAGCCACATCGGTGCTGGATACATCAGAAATATCACTGGTAATGGATTCATTCTGAGTTACCAGCATACTGGAGGAAGAATTGTAGGCCTGCTGTCTGGCCGCCATCTTGGTCTGAGCCCCTAGCACTGTAGCATGGGCACTATCAGCAATGGTCATGCCCTGCTCGCCAGCCCATTTGTAATCCGCAGCATCCATCTTGGCTACGGTGTACAAAAGCTGATTTAATCTAGCCGTACCACTATGAGGATCATTACCCACATCGAAAAGGTCACAGCCATTAATATCCTGACCAGTAACATTGACAGTGTCAGTTGCCTTGTCTACACCGCCATTTTTCTTAACCATAGAGATGTATTTATCATCACCAGCATATTTAACAATATACTGCTCGGTAGTGGACAATTTCAAATTTACCTGCTTACCATCTACGGTAACATTGTATTTAGCATTGGTACCTACGCCGGTATCAGTCTTAATAACTCCGTATTGGTCAAAATGATCTGATACCTTATAAGCCGTAGGCGGATTAGTAATAGCTGTTATATTGCCAACTCTCTGTTTTACTGGATCAAATTTATTCTCATTTTTATAGCCATTCTTAACGAAATCCTCAGTGTACACATCACCGGTATTTACATTCATATAATAGCTATTGCCATCATCGCCCTTTAGCTTCAACATCTGCTTTACCGTGGTATTTTCCTCACCCCAGCTGGTAGCTCCGGAGAAGAAGGCTGACTGCTTTTCATCCAAGGTAAAGGTATCGCCCCTATTCATTTTTTTAGCGCTGATTTCAAAAGGCATAGTGGTATCCTTCTGTCCAGCAAAAAGGAAGCGATCCCCAATCTGGGTATTCAAATCCGCCACCTGCTCCTGCACATTGGCCAAAAGCTCCTTGGCAATATCCTTCATATCGCTCTCATTGTTGGTAGAATTAGAACCCTGCTCCACCTTGGCCTTAAAGGTCTGCAACAAATCAGTTACATTTACCAAAGCCGCATCCGCATTCTTCATCCAGCTGGAAGCTGTGCTAACATTGCTCTGATACTGCTCATTGCTAATCTGATTATTCTGATAACGCAGATATTTGGAATAACCCACTGCATTATCTGAAGCTCTATGCAGCTTGCTGCCATCAGCCTGCTCCATCAACTTGCTGTACTGCTCATAAGTGCCGTTCAGCTGCTTCAAATAATTATTGGACATCATTGTACTAGAAATTCGCATCTATATCACCTTATCTTCCCACAGTACCAGTACCGTTAATCAATTTATCCAGACATTCATCCATTGCAGACAAGCAACGGGAGCAGGCAGAATAGCCCTGCTGGAAGGTTATCATATTGCTAAGCTCCTCATCCCAATTTACGCCATTGGTGGAGCTTCTGAGATTTTCCACCTGATCCATAACCCCAGACTGGAATTTTACCCTGCCATTCATATTGGAAGCATCAGAACCCATAGTGGTCATGCTGGTGTTGTAATAGCTGTAGAGAGAACCATTACCAATCAGGCGATCTGTGCCGTTCACCTCTGGGCTGGTCTTGTCCCGCTCACAGTTAAAGAGAGCTGCAATCCATACAGCGTTGCTGCCATCACCTGTACCATTAACATCTACTGCCAGAGGCTTGCCATGATCATCTATCTCCACATCCTTATGCAGGAACAATGGATCGCCATTGGCATCTTTTTTGGCCAGTTTGACATTTGTGGTAGTCCCACCATCCAAGGCCATATATAAGACATCACCATTTTTATCCGTTTTGGCTTCTGCCTGAGTCGTTGTAGAAATTTTGGTAGTAGTGCCTGTAGCAGTCTTGAACAGCAGATTGCCATTTTCATCTCGCTCGCCGCTTCTGGTAGCCAGCTTCTTGTGTCCATCTGTAGCAGTCAGCTCACTGTTTACAGTCAATATCTCCAGAATCTGCATACCAGAAAGCTCTTCCTTAGCCCCAGTATTGACATCATAAACAGCCAGCTTGCCAGTCTTGGCATCCCACTGGAAAGCCTTATCTCTTTCACCGTAGAAATTCAAGCCAGTAGTAGCATTATCCTTGGCATTAGCATTACCAAAAGGCTTATCCTTGGAGCCATCAATACCATAACCAGCCTTGTGCTGGTCATTCATGGTAGTAAACATAAAGGCCGCCATATTGGCCACCTGATCTATATACCCCTTGTCCTCAGCTACAGCCTCAAACTGAGCCTTTAGCTCACCATTGCCAGGGGTATACACCGTGCCAGTCTGCTTAATCATAATATCATAATCGCTGAGGCTGTAGGTGGTGTTATTCTTCGGTGCAGACATTTCCAAATCCACCTTGGTAATGCCATTAACCAAGGTAGTACCGTTGCTGACCAGGGTGTACATACCATTGGCAGATTCATAAACCGTAATATCTGTCATAGAGGTAAGCTGGTCTACAATCAAATCTCTCTGGTCCCGCAAGTCGTTGGCATGAGCACCAGTAGCCTCGATACCAGCAATATTCTTATTCAGCTCTACCACCTGTCCCATAAGGCGGTTCATCTTTACCACGCTGAGGCTGATATCATCGTAGAGGGAATCAATCTGCTCCTTGGTCTGCTTCGCTGCAATCTGCAGGCTCTGAGCAAAATTCTGTCCTGCATTAATAACATTCTGACGGCTGGTATCACTGCTGGCGGTAGTGGAGCAATCCTGCCAAGCCTGATAGAACTTCTCCATAGCATCCTGCACACCGCTGTTATCCGAATCGTTAAAAATAGACTCTATCTTGGCATAGTTATTAGCCTTGCCATTGTAGTAGCCATCCGTACTGTTTTCCTTCCAATACTGACGATCTGCATATATATCTCTAGCCCGAATAACAGAGGTAACGGTAGAACCATTACCTACCTGACTGGCTCCTGCCAAGGTATAAACCTCAGAAGAAGGCGTAGCCGCTGCATGGGCAGTCTGGCGGGAATATCCCTCTGTATTGGAATTACTAATATTGTGACCAACGGTATTTAACCCCAGTCGCTGTGTATAGATACCATTTACCATGGTATTAAGACCTGAAAAGGTACTCTGCATTTTTTACACCTGCCTAATTATATATTTGCTTCAAACATCTTGGTACCGGTCAAAGTGCCAACCCCGCCAGCCTCAGCTGCACTGTAGGTTACGCCTGCTGCCGTACCGGTCAAAACATTGATATTATAATCAATATAGCTCATATTCTTATCAAGATACTGCTTATTATCTCCAGCCACAGTTTTAAGCTGATTAAGAGCCTTTTCCAGCTTCCCTACCAGCTGCAGGGCCATATTCTTCTCTAGGCTATCCCTTTGAGTTGACAGCCATTCTGCCGCATTCTGAGCCTTCTGCTGTTGGAGAAAGGCCTTCCTCTTTTTTTCCAGCAGATTCAAATCGATAATCACCGTCTCGATTTCCTTGGTAAGACGCCGTACTGCGGGAGCCGCTGTATGTATAAGGGCTTCCCTCTGCTGGCCTGACAGCTCCAAAAGCCGCAGGCACAGCACCAGCTGCTGTCGTAAAAACTGTATAAATTCCTGCACCTTATGCCTCCAGATTAAAATTCTTGCGATGAATAACCTGCTCCTGGCCCCGACTGCCATAGGTTGGCTCCACCATAGAGCCTCCCAGCTGATTCAGCTTGGCATTAATAGCCTCCAAGGCACTGGTAATCAGGATTTCATTATTGGCATTAGCCTCCTGCACATCCTTTACCAGCTGAGCCAGCATCTTGTGCAGCTTGTAGAGAAGCTCCTTTTGCTGAGCATTGGGACACTGCTCCCACACCTGATGCATTTCCATATCAGGCCGTACCTTGACACCGCTGTCTGCCATTTTCTGCAATAGCTGCCGCCGTTGTTTCTCCGCCTGATTAATTTCCTTAATAATATTCTCTTCTCTGGCAATCAGCTTTTCCAGCTCCTGCATTTGCACCAGCACCAGAACACCATGCTTTTCCTTGTTCAGCTCCTGCAGCTTTTGGTAATTGCTAATTAAGAGAGCCAGTATCCTGGCCAATTCCTGCCACATACCTCTACCTCATCTCAATAGCGATACTGCAGCAGCTTGTCTGCCAAAGCGCCATTATCAACCTTATAGGTACCAGCAGCCAGCATATTCTCATACATAGCCACCTTGTCCATCCGCACATCAGAACCAGCCTTTAGCTTCCGCATAATCTCATTAAACTGCTGTCCCTGAGAGGAAATCTGAATATCATCCCCGGCAGGCTCTGCCTGCTGATAGGCCTTACTAACCTTGTTATTACTGCCTGCATTAGCATATACACCTGCAATGCCCTGCAAATTGCCATTAATAATCACATTGCTCACCATCCTAAACATCTATCACAGAGAAAATCAGTCTGCCCTTTCCCAGTGGCACACCAACCCAAATCATTAATTCTAGGAAAAATATCGAAAAAAAAGACAGGATTCTTAAATCCTGCCAGCCTATATCAAAAATTTTGTCAACTCCAAAAAGCTCCCTACTGGGAGTCACGAAGAGCTGTTGTCATAATCTCTTCAATCTATCAAATTATCCTTGCTAGTTCTTATCTGTTTCTAGTGGTATTGTACATAGTATGACTGCGGTCTACCTTCTTCACAGTTTTCTCTGCCTTCAACCGCTCAGCCTGATTGAGAATATCCTTGCTGCACTTAGAGCACAGCTTGCCTGTAGTAATAGGCGCACCACAGCCCTGACATGGATAGGTAATCTCCAGCCCGCTGGCAATAAACCGGCCAGCCTTCAACATACGGAACACTACCTTTTCCTTAACGCCAGTGCCATCAACAATCTCCTTGATACTGCATTTATCATGATCACGAACAAAGGAATATACTACCTGCTCCATTTCCTGTTCCTTGCGGAAGCAGTCTGGACACATACCTTGGCCAATTTCCATATACAATCTGCCACATTCAGCACAATTTTTCAGCTTATTCATAAAATCCCACTCCTGTTTTCATTGTCCCTTTGTCCTATTATAACACCTAGATTATTCAAAGAAAATGATTTTTTCATTTTCTTTCAATGGTGTTTCGACGAGGGTGGAGATATTAGCTCCACCCTGTCAGAAGCACAGCTTCCCGCCACCTATAGCGGTGGGGGACATCGGACACCTCGTTATAATGGATTTTCGCCATACATTCAATATATTTTACTCTGGACTACTTTCTTCCCGAGGCAACAACCAGTCCTGTAATATCCACTGCCCCTGCTTTTTTCAGCACCCCACCGCATTCCAGCAGGGTTGCTCCAGTAGTCATAATATCATCCACCAGCAAAATTCTCCGCCCCTGCAGGGATTTTTTCTCTGCCAGGGCAAAAACCTGATGGAGATTTTCCCGTCGCTGTACTCCGCTTAGACCATATTGAGGCTTGGTAGCCTTGGTTCGTATCAGCCAGTCCTCCATAGCTATGCCATAATCGGCCAAAGGCTTCTGAAAAATCAGCTGACTTTGATTGAAGCCTCGCTGAGCCAGCTTCTCCTTGTGGAGAGGCACAGGAACCGCCACCAAATTCTCCGATAAGGCAGGTATCCGTCCTATCCCCTCTGCCACTAGATTATGTAGACTAGGAACCATCACCTGCTTCTGCTGATATTTCAGCTGTCTCAGCATATTTCTAAGTTCCCCTTCATACAAGCCCAAGGCCCAAATGCCACCAGCAAAAAGCTCCCCCATTTCCCTGTCCAAAGGCAATAAATGAGGTCGGCACACTCTGGCCAAGCATTCATTGCACCACTGTCCCTGATGCTCCACATAGCTATTACAGCCGGGACACTTAGGAGGAAAAAGCAAATTCCAAAGCCATTCCATCATGCCCATCCCCCATTTCTACAATTCTACAATCTATGCCCCAGTCTTTCCGCCAGCAGGGTATAACGCTTCCGAGTGCGGTCATTCTCCACAGCCGTATTCAGAGCCGCCTTGGAGCCTATCAGAATCACCAGTTTCTTGGCTCTGGTAACCGCCGTATACAGAAGATTTCTCTGCAGCATAATATAATGAGCCGATACCAGAGGCAGTATCACCACTGGATATTCACTGCCCTGACTTTTGTGTACCGTCATGCAGTAGGCTAGCTGCAGCTGGTTAAATTCCGAGCTTTCGTATTCCGCCTCCAGCTCCTCTCCAAAATACACCAGCATCCGTCCCGGCTCCAAATCCACAATATAGCCAATATCCCCGTTAAATACCCCCTTGTCATAATTATTTTTATTCTGCATTACCTTGTCCCCCAGACGGAAACTGCGGCTGCCATTTACCACCTCTATCATATCCTCCTGCAAGGGATTCATGGCATTCTGTAAAAGCTGATTCAACCGTTCCACCCCACAGGCATTTCTATGCATAGGGGAAAGCACCTGCACATCATACATAGGCTCATAGCCCATCTTAGGCAGATAGGTCTTGCACAGAGCCACAATCTGCTGCTCCGCCCAGTCCGCATTATTCTGCTCAATAAAAATAAAATCACTGCCCTTTTCTCTGGAGCACTGAGGCAGCCGCCCTGCATTAATAGCATGGGCATTCAGTACAATGGTACTATCATCGCTCTGGCGGAAAACCTCTGTCAGGCAAATCTTAGGCACCACCCCGCTGCGAATAATATCCTGCAGCACCGAGCCAGGCCCTACTGCTGGTAACTGATCCACATCTCCCACCAGAATCAAATGGGCACCATCTGGCACCGCTTCCAGAAAATGCTTCATCAGCACAATATCCATCATGGAAACCTCGTCCAGAATAATTACATCAGCCTCCAAAGGTTCATCCTGATTGCGCCCAAAGCCAGAGCCACCCTCCTCTGGATTGCCTCCCGCCTCCAGCATACGATGGACAGTACAAGCCCCCCTATGGGTAGCCTCACTCAGTCTTTTGGCTGCCCGTCCTGTAGGAGCACCTAGAAGGATTTCCAGCCCCTGCTGTTCCAATATATCCAGCATAGCCCGAATTACCGTGGTTTTGCCAGTACCCGGCCCTCCTGTCAGCACAAACAAGCCATGCTCCAGCACAGCCTCCACAGCCTGCCGCTGCTGCTCTGCCAGAGTTATTCCCGTAGAACGCTCCCATTTGGCCACCAGCTTACCCCGCCCCTTGGCGGAAACAGGCATAGCCCCCCGCTGAATCTGCAAAAGTCTTTGAGCCGTTTCTCTCTCAGCCCTGTAAAGATAATCTGGATAAACCAGCACATCCTCCCCCACAGACTCCTGCGCCAAAAGGCCATCTGCCAAATCCTGCTTCATAACCTCCCAGACAATATCCCTGGGAACCCCAATGCCCTTTTCCACATCACTGACCAGTTGGCCATCAGGAATACAGCAATGACCATAAAGAGCAATTTTCTGTAGCTGAAAATCCAGAGCCGCCGACACTCTAAACCGACCACAGGGATCCATGCCCATGCCCTTGGCAATATTATCTGCCACCAAAAACCCAATGCCCTCTACCTCCCGCACCAGACGATAGGGATTCTGCTCCATAACCTCCACGGCAAAAGAGCCGTATTTCTCATAAATACGGCCTGCATAGATGCCAGATACCTCATGCTCCTCCAGCCACAGCATTACCTGCCGCAGCTCGGCCTTTTCCTGATAGGAAGCATGGATTTTTTCTGCTGTTTTGGCTCCTATGCCTCGCACTGACCGCAGGCGGTGAGGCTGTTTTTCAATAATCTCCAGAGCCTGTCCCCCAAAGGCTGCCACAATTCTAGCCGCCATAGCCTTGCCTACCCCTTCGATTACCCCGGAAGCCAAAAACCTTTCAATGCCCTGGGGACTGGTGGGAGCACTAATCACCATATGGAGAGCCTTAAACTGACTGCCAAAGCGGGGATGCTCTATCCACTGTCCCTTTAGCTCCAGCTGCTGTCCCTGCAACGGTGCTGTAGTCTGCACCGTTACAGTAACAGTACTGTGCTGTCCCTCTGGCTTAAAGCGAAACACGCTAAAAGCCCCATCAGGACTGCTGTAAATAATATTTTCTACCACGCCTGTCATGGCTTCCAGTTCTTCCATGCTCTCCTCCTTTCTCTGCCCCCTGCCAAGGCTGCTCCTACAAATCAGACAACTGCTCCCACTTCTCGTACTTGGCCTGAATCTCTGCTTCCTTATCACTATAAGCCTCAGCGATTTCCATGCTTTTCTCTGGATCAGCCTGAATAGCTGGATCGTTCATTTCCATTTCCAGCATTTTCAGCTCCGCCTCTGCCATAGCAATCTCCGCCTCAGTTCGCTGGAGGGTTTCTGTCCTCTTGGCCTCGCTCATGCCCTTAAAAGGATTGTTTTTCTCAACCTTTTTCTCTGCCTTTGCCTCAGCAGCTTTACCAGCAGTCTTGGCACTCTCAGACAGCTTAACTGCCTCAGCCTTGGCTTTAGCCTTTTCTGCCTCTGCTGCCGCCTTGGCCTCAGCCTCCAGCGCTGCCAGCTCCTGAGCCTCCTCAGCCTTTTTCTCCCGATAATAACTATAATTGCCATTGTATTCCCGAAGATGGCCATCGGCTATTTCCAACACGCAGTTAGCTACCTTGTCCAGAAAATAGCGGTCATGGGACACGGTAATATAGGTACCTGGGAAGGTGGACAAGGCCTCCTCCACCGCCTCCTTGGCTGGAATATCCAAATGGTTGGTAGGCTCATCCAGCACCAGGAAATTGGCTCCTGTCAGCATCAGCTTCAAAAAAGCCAAACGAGACTGCTCCCCACCAGATAGAGAACCAATCAGCCGCAGTACCTCATCCCCATGAAAGAGAAAAGCCCCCAAATATCTACGGCTCTGCTCCTCCGACAGGCCGTATTCATATTCCATTTCCTCCAGCACAGTACGCTCCATATGAAGCCCCTCATGCTGCTGGGAAAAATAGCCAATCTTCACTCTGGAACCCAGCTTGATTCTCCCCTGAGAAGCCTCCAGCTCCCCAATCAAAAGCCGCAGGAAGGTAGTCTTGCCGGCACCGTTAGGCCCTACCACAGCCACGCCGTCCCCCTTGCGAATCAGCACATTCACATGGTCAAAGAGATTCTTATGACTATCTGGGAAATTATAGGCCACATCCTCAAACTCAGCCACCCGCTGGGCACATTCCCCCGGTGGATTAAAGGCAAAATAATTAAAGGCTGCCGTATCAGCCGGCTTCACAATCCGCTCCAGCCTATTCAGCTGGCTCTGGCGGCCTCTAGCCTGCTTGGACTTAATCCCGGCCTTATACTTGCGGATATATTCCTCGGTCTTTTTTATATGCTCCTGCTGCTTTTCATAGGCCGAAAGCTGAGCCGCCCGCCGCTGCTCCCGCACCTTCATATAATAGGTATAGTTTCCCTCATAGGCTGTGACCGTCTTGTTTTCAATCTCAAAAATCCTGTTAGCCACTCTGTCCAGGAAAAACCGGTCATGGGAAATAATCAGCACCCCGCCGGCGTAATTCTGCAAAAATCCCTCCAGCCACTCAATCATGCCTACATCCAAATGGTTGGTAGGCTCGTCCAAAAACAGAAAATCCGGCTGTCTTAGCAAGGCCTTAGCCAGGCAGACTCTGGTTTTCTGACCACCAGAAAAATTAGCCACCTGCTTGGCCAAATCCTCCTGAGTAAAGCCCAGGCCAAAGGCAGTACGGCGAATACGGCTTTCAAAATCATAGCCCCCTGCATTCTCAAACCGCTCCACCAGACGGCCGTAGGCCTCCAGCTTCTCCTCACTATGATTCTCCTTGATTTCCGCCTCCATAGCCTCCTTGGCCGCAGCCAAGGCCAGCACATCCTCAAAGGCTGTTTTCAACTCATCATAGAGGGTATGTTCACTGCTCATATCCGCCTGCTGTTCCACATAGCCAATAGTATCCACTGGCTCCATAGATACAGTGCCCTTATCATATTCCACCTTGTTCAGCAGGCATTTCATCAAGGTAGACTTGCCAGCTCCATTAGCTCCCACAAAGCCTACTCGTTCTCCCCGCTTAATCTCGAAGCTGACATCATTAAACAGCTCCTCTATACCAAAGGCCTTGCACAGGCCTGTAACCTTTATGCTTCCCATTCTATCTCCTATTTATTCATAATCCTGACCAATGTAAATAACCGCCTCATTAGGCTCCCCGCCATCCATAATGGTGCAGGCAAAAGGCATACCATAAAACCAGTCCGTATTACTGCTATCTGTCACAATAATGGTATGTGCTCTATCACTCTTACGGCCGGTATCTACACCGGTTACATTAAAACCCTTGGCTCGCAGCTTGTCAGCCATGCGGGCTGCCGCCCCATTAATACCGCTATCATTAATAATCAACACCGAAATTCCCTCTGGACCAGAGGCCTTGGTTGCGGTTTGGGACTCCTTATCTGCCTCCTCAGAAGCAGACTTAGAGGACTTGCTCTGAACCTGCTGGGATTTTTCCGCCATTACCGTAATTCCCTTTGGCAAGGAGGCCTCATATTCCTTTACCAGAACCTGGGCAGACTCCAGAGCGCTATCTGCCAGCTCTGTATTCATCTGGCTGGCCACCAGCTGTCTTAGCTTCATTATATCCGGCAGCCAGTAGCTGATATCCTCCAAATAAGCAGGACTGCCTGGCACCATTTCCGAGGTCATACCATGCTCTCTGATAGACGGCAGCAGCTGGGCTAGAGAAACCATCTCTGTCAAAGGCATATCTGTTTCTACAGCTGATTGAATCTCCTCCATCAGCTTAGGCAATTTAGGCACTACTGATGGGGAAAGCATCTTTTCCATTACCGCCTGCATAAAATGCTGTTGGCGGGCAATACGGCCAATATCTCCCTCACCATCTCTAAACCGCACATATTGAATCGCCTTTTTGCCATCCATATGCTGCATACCAGGATACAAATCAATGACCAGTCCCCCATCATCATCCCAGGGATCCTCATAATACATCCGCTTTTCTACATTGATATCCACCCCATCCAGAGCATCAATAATCCGCTCAAAGGCCTGAATATCCACCAGCACATAATAATCCATAGGCACTCCCAGCAGCTTTTCCACGGTTTGACCTGTCAGCTTGTGACCGCCATAGGCATAGGCATGATTAATCTTGTCGTAACCATTCCCCTCAATCTGTACTCTGGTATCTCTAGGCAGGGACAAAATCTGGGCTGTTCCTGCATCCTTATTCAGGGTAACAGCCATCAGGGTATCACTGCGTCCGGCATCATCATTACGGCGATCCACACCCATAACCATAATGTGCAGATAATTCTCTGACTTCTGAATCCCTGACTGAACCTCTATATTTTCCTCGACTTCCTGACTGCCAAACCAATTGGCAGCCACAATCCCTGTTACCATTACTACTAATATTACCGCCAGAATATAAACTCTGGTCAGATTACGACGACGCCTGCGCCTAACTCGCATCTTTTTTAACTCCTCTTTTCCACACAATCACAAACGAATCTTCTAAACCTTTCCCTAGTATATCAAAAGGCGGTAGCTGTCGCAAGGCATATCCAGCTTTTCCAAATTCAGTTCATAACCCTTTTCTATCATCGTCATAACTCTTATTAATGATATAGTAATTTTTCTTATCTTCATATTGTACATCTTGCGAATTTTTCTATACTAATCTATAATATATTTACTTAGTATGGATATATTTATGCACAAAATATTATCAAATCATTTTTCATATTCATTTAAAAAGGAGAGTGCTAATATGGGAGTTCGTATGAAGCTGGGTTTGTGAGCTATCTGGCAATGGTTTTGATGATTGTATTCTTGGGTGTCTTTGCCCTGTGGTCCATGTCCAATATGCAGAAATCTGCGGATGATGCCGCTGAGTCTGCCCTCAAGTATATGAAGCATTCCGACGATCTGAATGTCTATGTATCTGACTATCGGGCCGCCATGTACAAACTGCTAAGCGCAGATACCCCAGAGAAGAAAACAGCTTCCTACGCTGCAATCCGCAAAACCGCCAAGGAAATTGATGACACCTTCGCTGCAATGACTGATGGC
>ERZ1026856.879-NODE-879-length-16660-cov-6.686902_pt1 | contig 16660 bp, 20 predicted proteins | sample MGYA00380158_ERZ1026856 | MGnify/ENA primary metagenome ERZ1026856 (study PRJEB33269, sample SAMEA4719794) | human gut metagenome | biome: human-associated habitat; feature: organic feature; material: feces | place: Cameroon | collected 2013-10 ...
TGGCTATCTTGGTATCTACCTTGGAGCCTATGCCGTCAACAGTCACCTTCAGCTCTGCATTCTTCTCGATGGCAGTATCGGCAGTACCCTGCGCTGCGTCGGCTGCGCTCTGGGCATTGTCGGCTGCTGTCTGAGCAGCTGACACCTTAAGAGTAATCTGATCAGCCTTTTGGGTGATGGAAGAAGAATACTCGCTAGTGATGGTATCATACTGGTTCTTCAGCTTCTTGTCAACAGATGATGTGATACTGCTAGATGTCTGAGTAATCAGGGAAGAGGTATCTTCTCGATTCTTCTTGTCCTTAGTATCGACATACTGCCGAATTTCGCCCTTCTCTGCATCCAGGTCTATACCCAGCTGCGTAGTCTTGCCATTCACCTTATTGATATTCTCACCCAACAGCTTGATATTGCTTGCAGTCTGAATGATCTGAGTGCTCACCGTCTTGGATAGCTCACTGAGCGGCTCATCGGTGACTGAAACGACAGCAATATAGCAATCTCCCGAATATCGGATAACGAAATCACCTGTGCCGTTCCATTTACCCTCCATACCTACAGTCTGCCATTCGCCCGAATAGGCGATGTTTACAGTCTTCGCAGCCAGTTCGTTCACTCTTCCAGTCACAGCCTTGCAGCCCTCGAATCCATAGGTAAGCTGCCCTGCACTCTTTGCGTAGATGCGGACATTAACATAGAGCTTATCCTGCACCTCGACTGCGGAACCCTCTGTCTGAGCCAATCCTGCGTCATTAATCAAACCGCTTCCCTTCACATATTCCTTATGTGTGCCTGGTTGTTTGATGTCTGCATTAGCTTGTCGCAGACCGCAGTTCTGTAAGCGAAGCATCTGCCTGCCATCACTCTGCTCCAGGGAGACCTTTCTGTTACCACTAGTTGAAAGTGATCCGTTCACCATAAACGGCAAACCATTGGCATCAACCCACAATTCCGTATCCTCACCTTCAATCATCTCCCAGTTGGCGATGATTGTATTGTCGGCATCTGATATCTGCTCCAGGAATTGCCCATTCTCCAGATAGTTTTTGCCATTGGTCAGCTCATAGCTTGTCTTGGCAAATCGGCTTGAAAACATATTCTCAAGAACCTGGAACTTGGTATCTACGCTCTCGCCAGTCCTGCGCAGGATCAGGTCACCTACTGCATAGAGGTTATTCAGATATTCACCGAAACCCTGCAGTCTGCCGAACCATGGATGCACGATGCCTTCCAGGTTGCCCAGTCTGCCCTTCAAAGCACCCTCTGGGTCTGTCTTCAGACCATAGATGACATCCAGGTGAGGAGAGGCTGTACCAACGGTGATAATCTGCATGATACCCTTTCGGTCTGGGTCACTGAGGTTATCCACGCGCACGAAGGTATCTTTTTTCTTGATGAGAGTATCAGGTGTTGCACCTGCCATTGATGAGGTGAAGTTGGTGAACTTCACCCAGTCCAATCTTTTTTCGCCATCCTCTAGGCTTCCACAGCCTGCATCCGTAACAAGCAGCTCATAGTTCTTGGTCACATAGTAGTCATTACTGCTATTAGGCATACCATTGAACTGCTGCACCATAATGATGTCGTCTCTACGGAAAGGATTGTATAGCTTACCATCCTGCGTATCAAGATAGACCTTGCCTGTCTTGGAATCATAATGGTCCACCTCCATCATACCCGTGAACACACGGTTATCATTCTCACCTAGCAGCTGAGAGATGATCATCTCATAGACTCGGAGTGAACCGCGCACAATGACGTTATCGAACTCGCCTGTCCATTTGTTCTCCTGCACTCCTGCAGCATTGGTGACCGGCTTATTGTAGATGCCCCATCCTTTGCCAGCCAAGAAATCAGAAACGAACTGCTTGCTGAAGAGGTTGCCGTCAAAGGTAGAATCACCCTTGACGTGCAGCTGTTTGACGGTTGCAAGACCCCACGCCAGCAATTCATCTACACACAGCTTGTATCTGCCAGTATCATCTTTTTTGGCAATAATGAATCCCTTACCCTCTGTAGCATTCGCATTCTCTGATGCTACAGAGTGAGCGATGACATTACCTTCTGCATCGAACTTGAAATCTTTTTCAACGTCGAAGACGAACTTGTCACCAATCTTCGCCTGCTTCTTAATTGTAGCTTTGCTGAAAGCCAACAGTTCATCTATACAGAGTTTATATTTACCCGTCTCATCCTTTCTGACAATAATGAATCCCTTTTCCTCATCAGTATTCGCATTTTCCGATGCTATGGAATGGGCGATGATGTTACCATCTGCATCAAACCTGAAATTATTCTCCAATGCCAGTGAGTGGGCTTGGATATTTCCCGAACGGTCGAAGGAGAAGTCCTTGCCAATCTTGATGCCTTTCAGGAAGGTGATGAGTCCACGTGCCGTGTCGTCATGGATAGCAGAGAGCTTGTCTTCGTCTGCATTGGCAGCATAATCCAGCAAGGACAGAAAAGCATTACCAATACGTGTAGCCGTATTGGCATGCTTGATTCTCTCGTCGCGTATCGCTTCGAAAGCTTCTCTGAGGTTGTTGATATCGAATTTTTCTGCCATTGTTTTTATTTTTGAGCAAAAATACAAAGATATTTCCCAATATAAAAATACATCATATCTTGCCGAACATCTGCTTGAAGAGGTCTGCCATCAGGCCCTGGTATTCCTCGCCATAGAAATAGCCCTCCATATCGTTCAGCTTCATGATGGATGCATAATACTTGCGGTTGAACCATGGGCGCCTCTGTCTGGGTTCGCCCAGATGATGCTGCGCACGGTATTTCGGATCCAGGAACGGGAGATCTCCAGGATTGCCATGGTAATAACCGTTGCCCGTTCCTGCCTCCTGATACAGACCATAGAGCAGGAACTTGTGGGCGATGACTCTTGATGAGCCGCCAAACGAGGTAGCCTGCACGCTGTTGAAGAGAGCACCCGTATGGCGGATGCGGTAGTGCATGATTTTCTCCTTCCAGATCTTCACCATCTCTTCTGCCCATCCACGCTCATAGGCATGGATGTCTTCCTGAGATACGGGAGTCTTGATGTTATTCGTTCCATTCCTCATAGTTGTATTCCAGGTCTAATGGCTCGCTCACGTCGATGTGGAATTCCACGCCAGTGAGCCCGTTGATGAAATATGCACCTATCTCCCGGTTGTCCACCTGGTCGCTCAGAAGATAGGTAAAGTCGCTTTCCCACTTCATCTTGTCGATGATGATACGGCTCAGAAACTGCCGGAAGATCTTTCTGCAGGTGTTCAGCTTCTCCTGGCGGTCGTTCATGTCGTTGAACTTGTATCGCATCAGGATCCACACCGTATAGGTGACAACCTTGCGGAAACTGCCGTCGCCGTTGACAGCCACGTTTCCGTCGTTGGTATCATCTATGACGATGAAGTTCCTGCCCTTCGACATGTTCGCCAGCATTCCCTCGAAAGCCTGTGGTGTAGAGCATGTGGTAGGAATGAAACCCAGCTCGCTGCAGAGCTTGTTGCGCTTTGCCAGGTCTCTGAAGTAAGAGAATGCATCGAAGCCCACCTGTACCGATGGGGTATTGATTTCTGTCTTGATCATTATTTTTTCAGTTTCTTGTTTAACTCCTCTGCCTCGCGTGCCTTGGCATCCAGTTCGGTGAGTGCCCGCCACACGTTTGCTTTTCTGATAGTCTCCTCCTTGGTGATATCCCCGCCCGTGAGTGCCCGGATCTGCGCATTCATCGATGCTTCCATGTCGTTTTCTCCTTCGCCTCCTTCAGCTGCAGGCTTGAAGAGATGGGGAAACTTTGTGGAAAAGTTGTGCTTTATCCACATAAACCAGAGGAACACACCCATCAGCTCATAGGTAGAGCACTTGATGTGCGCTGCCTGGTTGCCCTCATTGTCCAGATAGAGATATCGTGCCAGTTCCTTCAGCGGCTCATCGCTCGTCTTGTCCGACTGCAGATACTGCTGGAAGTAGTTGTCGGCACAGATGTAATACTCGAACGGGTAGTCGTAGAGCTCCAGGTCTGCCGCCTTGTAAAGTCCGATGGAATCGAGCCTGTTTTCAGCCCCGGTATCTCCAAACACGAAGTCGAATGCCTCGCAGAAGCTCTGCACCTGCCACAGCTCCAGGAAGAACCTCACCTTTCCTCCCTTCTCCGTCTTGGTTTCGCAGAGCCAGCCGTCTTTCTTCTCGTTGAGCACCCTGATGCCGGCAAACCGGGCGAAGAGATAGGTTCTCACGTGCCACTCCTCCCATCCCTGGGTGAGCAGGATGAGCACGTAGTGCAGCTGGTCCTGCGTCAGTTCACTCCAGGAGTGGGGAACGTGAAGGTTCAGTGTTCCGTCATCCTGCAAAGAAGAAGGTCGGGTCGTCAGTTTTGTTCTCATACGCTTGCATGTGATTGGCCTTGTAGGCCGGTGAATCCTTGTATTTCGGGAATTTGTCGATGTTCTCTTCTATGAAGTTGGCTGCTGCAGCATAGGCGAGATCCTTGTATCGAGGGTCGGCAGGAGCTTCTTTTGTAGAAATGTGAGCACCGATGAAATGGCACATTTTCACGATGGTGTGCCGATGGAATGGCTCATATTGTGCCTTGCGCTCTTCCTCAAGCAACTGCTCGATGAGCGAGTCGGAGAACTGCTTGCGAAGCACCAGTTCTGCCATTCCTATCTCGTTACGGTGGGCTGCCAGGTCGTCGAAGGTGACGAAACCCCGTACGCTCGAGTAAGCCCTCAGCGTCAATGGCGACCAGAAGAAAGAGGCGATGTTGTTGCATGCCTGCACCGTCTCGCTCCAGCCTTCCACCGTGCGCAGGCGGTTCAGCACGCCATGCAGCTGCAGGTCCTGCTTGTAGGTCAGCTCCCTGAGCAGGGCATCCACCCTGGCTTGGGATGCTGGCGATATGTTTTCGTTGGAAACGATACCGAAACCGTTGTCGGTCATGATGAGATCGTTGGAACGGAGACGCAGGATGAATGCCTTCAGGATGACGTATGAGCGGATATTGCCCAGTAAAGCGCTGTCTTCTGCACAGGCTGCATCCTCGAAGTCTGAACCGATAACCGTAGCCACCAGGTCGAAATATACGTTCTCCAGCGCAGGCTGCATCTTCGTGAAGACATCTTCAGAAGCAGCTCCCACGAATGGAAGGAGCTGCTCAAACTGTTCTGCGGTAATATTAATCATCTGTCTTTGAATTTGGATTGTTAGACACTTTCTTGGCATCCTTGTTCTCATCAAGGGTGGTGAGCATGATGAGCGGCACATCCGGATAAACCTTCTCCTCCCAGTGGTTGAAGTAGATGATCACCCAGTGAACCGTCTCCATCAAATCGTGGAAAGCCTTCTCTATGCTCTGCTTCAGCGTGAAGAGCTCGCGCTTGTCGGAACCCGAATTGTTGGTCTGGCTCTTGCCAGGTGTGGCGCCCACCAGGTTGGGATGGATATTGTCGGCATAGCACTGCATGTTGTTGCTCTCGGCGATATCATCGCTGTAGTCGCCACCATCCTTCGAGGTGTCGATGCGGGTGATGCGCACCATCTTCACCTCCTTGCCGTCGGGCGTGGTGTAGTAGCCCGCTATCCAGAGCTTGCCGCTGTTCTCTATGCCCGAGATGAAGTCGCGTATCTTCTCCTTCTCTGCAAGCTTGCGCTTCTTCTGTTCCTCCGGACTGGTGATGTGCTCCTCCTTGAAGATGCCGCGCCAGTAGTCGTTGTGTATCTCTACCAGGTAGGGGATGGTGGCGTGGTTCTTCAGCTTCGCCATTTTGCCGATGGCGATGAGACGGGAGATATCATACCATTTGTCCCTGAAGATGGCGGAGTAGTAGGGCACGGGATAGTACTGGCAGCCCGGGGTAGGGAAGCGGGTAACGATGGCGAAGACCCTGTCCTTGCATTCCGGCTTCTCCGACTGTCTTGCCTTCACCTTGCCGTTCTGCCCGTCCAGCCCCATGCGCTGCTGCAGGTCGCCCAGCGGATCCAGCTCATCGAGCAGCGGAAGCACCTCTATGTTGGCTGGCACTGTGGCATTTCTCCAGTTGGCATAGAGCACATATTCCGAGCGACCGTTCCTGCTCTTGGTAAACCGGCAGTAGCACGCCTCCTTGTGTCTTACTGCCACAATCTTGTCGCCCTTCTTGTTGAGCACGATGGCAGATACGCAGAAGAAGAAATACTTCATGTCGGTAATCTGTTCCAGGAAGAAGCGGCTCATCGAGTTGTGCATCCTGAAGAGGTTCACTTCCCGGTCCTTGCTCGGAAGCTTGGTCTCGATGTCGTTATACTGGAAGCCCATGCCGTAGCAGGTGAGCACGTTGAAGAGTTTGTTCTGAGCCATCACGCTGCTCCTGCCAATGTTGCTGATCAGTTCGTAGGGCAGCTGGTTCTCGTAGCCGAAGGGTACATAGGTATATTCCTTTCCCCCGACTTTCACGCTGACGAGAGGCGTGGTACCATCATCATCGAAGACGGTGGACGACTCCGTGAAACCGCTCGTGGGCGATGATGTCTGATAATCCATCACCTCGCCCATGGTGGCGTAGGTGATGTCTATGTTGTTGCTGTTGTTGTTGCTTGCCATAATTATTATAAGTATATTGGATGATCATTGTATCTGAAGATGAAGATGTCCCTCACCTTGCGTATCTGATGGTTCACCGGGTTGTAGAGGTTGTGGGTTCCCTGCTGCCAGGAACTGCTCTTCACCAGCCAGCCCCGGTACTGGATGATGGAGCCGTCGGCTGCCTTCCAGCAGTCCAGGTTCACGGGCGTGCGGTCTATGCGCGAAATGTCGAGCGCACGTCTCAGCTCGTTGATATGGATGGCTCTGGGTGTCTTTTCTTTCATATCTGCGACAAAATTATAAGGGTGAAACTTCTAGTTGAACGTATCGTCGAAAGAGTCATCAAAGATTCTGCCTCCCGTGTTCTCTACATCCCTGAATATCACGTTCTGCACTCTCTGGGCATACTGATACGTAAAGGTGAACTCCGCCATGTCGTCTTCCTCGTTGGTACGTTCGCTCTTCGAGTCGGTGAAGGTGATTTCCTTATCCTTGGTATAATCCCTGAAAAGGTAGATTTCATCGCTTCTGAGCAGGTCTTCGGCAAAGTGTGCCATGGATGGCGGGATGATGCCGGTGTCGCCCTCGAAGGAGCGGGTCTCCTTCACCGCATAGTTGATTTTCCTGCCGGAGATTACCACCTGCTTGCGCTCGAAGGTAGGGGCTATCTTCTTTCTGCCCAGACAGTAGAATATCTCCTGGCAGCCGAACGAGTTGGTAAAGAGCAGCACCGGGTCGGCCACAGCCCGGGTATGGTCTATCTGATACTCCTGCACTCGCCTGCCCACGGTCACGGTATAGGCGAAGAGGCTGCCCTTGGCTTCATCGTAGTATCTGTCGGGCGAAACATCAAAGGTGGTGATGCCGTTCACGGTATGGGTAGGGGTGGCAGATGCATCGATGGTTGCGGTGCTGATGGCGCCCGACTCCCTGTTGTAGTAGCTGGCAACCACCTCCGGCGTGGTGCTCTCCTCGCCTGCAGCATGCAGGTATTCCCGATGGCCCAGCTGTGTAAGCTTGGTGCCGTCGAGCAGGGTGAGGAAGAAGGAATCCAGGAAAGCCTGGCAGCTCATATTCACGTCAACGGTGGCATAATATACGCGGAACTCCTTGCTCCAGGTATCTACGTCCTTGTCTCCCGTATGTTCCATGATGCTGATCTTGCAGGTGGCAGCCACGGTTCTTCTGGCTGCATCGGCTATGAGGGTACCGAGGTCGTAGATGGTGATGTTGCCCGATACAGGGTAGTAGGTCTCGCTGAGCAGTTCTTCTCCGTCGCACGAGATGGTGACGGTGGCATTCTCGCCGCCTATCTTGAAGGAGAAGGTGTCGAGGGCGCTGGTAAATACCGGCGAGCTGGGTTGTTGGATAACTGTAATCATATCTTTGTTTCATTAAACTTGTGCAAAGATAGGATAGGGAGGGTGAATATAAAAATACCCAGCCACCTCACGGTGACCGGGTACTGCGTATTAACTTAAAACAATTTACGAAGCATAGGCTACGCTTAGCCTACCAGTATTTAATTATTAATGCAAAAGCTTGATTTTTTCTAGAAGAGCTGGTCGTACTGCAGACGCCATGATAGCTTTCCGCCTTCTATCTGTACCATCTCATAGCCTTTCTCCACCATATATTCGGTGATGGTGGAGATGGGAGCGATAACCATATCCCTGAGGTCGTTCTGAATCTCCTTCGAAGTCCTGTAGTCGCAATGGACATCATCTTCTTCCGGATTGTACGGCTTGTAATCTGCCAGATATTGATCCAGAGCCATACGGATATAGTCCGGCTTGATCTCCTTCTCCTCTACGGCTGGCTCCTGGGAATTGCCATTAGGCGAGAATCCCACGATACGTTTGCGTTCTCTCATCATGCCACACCTCCTTTCGCCTTCAGAGCCTGGTTGATGGTCTTGAAGAGATTCTCCATGCGCTTGAATGCATTGAGCATCAGGAGAACCTGTCCGGCACCGCCGAAATCATCCACGGCATTGGTTATTACCTCGTTTGAGATAAACTTGTCTTGAGCAAACTCAAGAGTCTCGATGAAGTTGTCCAGCTGGCCAACGTTCATCATATCTACTAGCGCATTCCAGACGTCTGCTGTCATGTGCAGGTTGGTTGGGTTATTCTCATTCATCGCTCATTCCTCCTTTCTTGTCTCTCTCCCAACTTGGGTGCAGGAGGCCTTTGGCTTCTTCCGAAAGTACCCCCCCCGAATCTCTATAGCGCTTGAAGATACGGTTGCGCTCGCTCTGGATCTTCTCGTTCTCAGCAGTCCAGAAGTTCTTGGCTTTAGCCTTGCCTACGTTGTGTCTGCGGCCTGCCTCGGTGCGTTGTTTAATCAGCTCGCGTTGCTTTAGCTCATATACCACCTTGGCATCCTCATACACCTTTCTTGCATTGCGGAGCTCATCAGTTGCATGGTGCTCCACAGCGAGAATATCGTCCAGCTCATTATTATATTCATCATGCAGGTCTGACATTCTGTTGGCGTAGTCCATGCGAAGCTTATTCAGCTTAGCTGTATTGGCTTCAATCTGCTTGTGGAACTCCTCCGTAGTAAGCGGCTCATCCTGCGTGCCGACGCTCTCATTTTTATCCGGTGATGGCATTTTATTGCCCTCAACCAGGGCAATATCTTGCCGTGGTGATGCACTAACCGCTACGTCCTGAGTATTTTTGATCATCTCTTCCATAACTACATCACCTCCCCTCCGAAAAGATAACCACCTACGAACATGACAGCCACGAATGCAGCTATGCCTAGCATAGTGATAGCTACTTCACCATAGGTGACGCTCTCACCGCAGAGACAGCTGAAGGTCTCGCTCCTGGTAGCCATGAGGCGCTTAGCCTCACGCTTGATTGCACACTTGATGGCCTGGATGCCATCCTCGATGTCGATGCCTGCAGGTCTCACCTGCGCATCACTTAATAAAATAGAATTCTGCATATTGCATCATCTTGTAACCATTAACAGCCGATTGTACAAAAGGGTGGCGGCTGCATTCCCCGTTGGTTACAAGATGATGGCTTATCCGAGAGGACAAATCAAATCTTACGGTTCATGCAGCCGCCATGTATTGGGCATATCTATTTTCCCAGTTGGGAAAAATTATTTTCCCAGTTAGAAAAAAGAATTTCCTAGGCATAAAAAAAGCCTGCGGCCAGAAGCCATAGGCGAAACGGTCGCCCTGCCGGATAGACTACTATCATCTTGTAACCGTTGGCAAAAGTACGAAGAATATTTGGAACCGCCAAATAAAAACGGGGAAATTTTGAAATAAATGACTTTTTTATGCTCTAAAACATAAAAACGAGGGGTTGAGGAATGAAAAGGAAAGAAAAGGAATGAAAAGGAATGATATTCCGGAATCAATCGGAATCAATCGGAATCAATCGGAAAATGACCGGGAATGACAGAAAAAACGAGCGAATTACGAGCGGATTACGAGCGAAAACGACCGAAAACGACCGGAAACGACCGCAGGATCTCCCTTCGGTTCTGCCACTTCGAGGAATGGATTCCTCGGAAATTCCCCGATTTTCCGTGCATTTTCCTCGATTTTTCACGTATTTTCCTCGATTTTCCGTGAAAATTCCGTATATTTGCATCGTTTTTCATTTTTAATAGAATAATATATAAGGTATGGAAGAAAAAGATCTCTTGAAGCGAGTAGAGATACTCGAGAAGCAGCAGCGCTCCCTGCTGGATGCATTCAGCCCCATCTGGCACGACTATCATAAAAATGGCGGGTTGGGATATGCTGTAAAAAGCATACTAGGTATCCTGGTTCTTATCCTGGTATGCCTGTTTCTGCTGGTAGCCCTGCTACATGCCAAGAACATTTGCTAAGGCCTTGGCCAGCCATCCAGCAATGAAGCCTCCTGCACCATAGAGGAACTTTACAAGGGTAGAAACCTTGTTGGCCTTGTCGATGTATTGCCAGAATTTTCGGTTCCTTACATATTTCGCGTATCCGTTTTTGGCTTTCCGTCCTTCACTGGTAAGGCTATAGTATGCTTCTCCCATTTCGAGGATGAGTCCTTCTCTTATCAGTCTGTTCAATATCAGCAATGGTTCATTGTCATAATCAAACTTCTCATTGATAGTCCAATGAATATCATCTTTGCTCATTTCGTTCTTGGTGAACAGTCCCAATATGTAGTCTATAATCTTATTCTCATTCATATTCTTCTTGTTTTGAAAATGTCCCTCATTTGAGTATCCACTGCCGTCATCACTGGAGTGGCTCCACTCATCATCGTTTAGTTTAATAATTCCCATGTCAAAAACTGCTTAAATGAAGTCCCCGGCACGGAATCGTGTCGGGGACGGTGTGTGAATAGATAACCCTATGCTAACTGCAAAGAGCTAATGCGTTGTCCAATCTCCTGGACGGCACGATTGAAAATATCTTTCTGCTCGGAATTGAGTGTGTAAACATGACCGCGAACCTCTGAGCCATTGAGACGCTGAGAGAGCCATGCAGCGCTTTTACCGAAGTAATTCTGTGCGATGTATCGAAGTGGCAGCAACTTGTAATCTTTCTCCGTAAGCTGCTCACGCAAAGTCATGACTTCACTCTGAAGCTGCTCCATCTTTTGGTTGATGAAAGCCTTTGCCTCCTCTCTATCACTATCATCAGCATTCAATTTGATGTAGTTTAAGATCTCTGTTTTTCGAGCTTCGCTCTTTTCGTCTTCCTTGCCTGCAAGAGAAGCGTATTCCTTAAGTAAATCCGTGTTATTATTCATATCTATCATTTTTTATCCCCTTTCGAAGGAGGGGAGATTTTTAATTCTTTTTTCTTTTCTTAATCAGAACTGAAAGCTGGTCTAAAACGCTGTCTGTAAACTTCCAATATGTTTCGTCATCAATGTAATAAGCCTCTCTCAGCCTGATGTAATCACTTAGCAGTTTCTTCTTGATTCTAATCTGCTTTTCTAGCTCTTCTTCATTCATCTGTTGATTTTTAAATTGTTAAACATCTTGTTATCTATTCACGATGCAAAGGTACATAAAATTCCTTTAATAACCAAATAAAACATAAACTTTCTTTTATGCTTAGCTCATTTTTAACATTTGGAGACGAAAAAGCCCCCGATGCGTGGAGCACCAGAGGCTTCTAAAGCGATCTTTTAATTTTTAATTACATGAAGTACAATCGACATGGAAGCCGACCGAACTGTTCTTTAAACGTACTGTAGAACTGGTTTATCTATCAACACACCAGCATCTAAAGTTGGTGCAAAGATAATAAATAATATCCAAAAGAACAAAGAGCAGGGCATAAAAATGCGCAAATTTTAACTAAAATATACAATACTGGGAGATGAGGAATTTGCGCTATGAAAAAACGATGTTTTGCGGTCTTTGGAGCGGAAAACATACCTTAGACCGATGAAATCGCAACATTCGGCAGGCTTCGACCTCGAAGTTGAAGATGCCGAATGTGTCGTTTTACGACAGGTTTTCCACACCCAAAGGTTGGAAAACCTCGATTTTATCGGGGTTTTAGGGATTCAAAGGGAAAATAATTCCCCTTTGTCGCCGAAAGGACCCCCCACTGCCCTACGCCCGAGGGCGCTTCCTGCCTCCTTGAGACGGGCGGAATATGTAAACGACCGTTAAAGAATTTGTAAGAAGGTAAAAAGGAAAAGGGAGCACGCTTCGCAGCGCACTCCCCTCAACGGCGGTCGGGCAAGAATGCCACCACCTGATTTACATAGAACAATTTTTATGAGAGCTTATCTGTTACAGCATAGAACCAGTAGCGATGTAACCATCAGACTGCGGGAACTTCTCTATACCAATCATCAGCGTATCGAAGGCATCAGAACCGTCGGTGCGAGCCTCCAGCTTATCCTCTTCGGTCTCTGCCAGCTTCTCTCCACGCTTATCCTTCTTGCCGTTATACACTCCTGCCAGACGGATGGAGATGAGCAGGTCTTCATTGTTCTCGCTATTGATCATTATCCTGTGCTCAGCTCTTCCCACAAACATGCGGTTGAGGAGCAGCATCTTCTCGAGATGTCCCATCGGGTTGCCCAGATACACATCGTTCACATACCAGCCATGGTCTGTGAGGTAGTTGGTGATGAAGGTATGGAAGTCATCATTCATCAGGGCGTAGTTGTTGCCCACGAAGGTGGAGTCGTAGTAGAAGTTCACCTCCTTGCAGCGGTGATACTCGTAATACTGCATGAACTTATCGAGCAGGGCAGGCAGCTTCTCCTCATACTTCACGAAGATACTCTTCAGGCAGCGGGCTTCACCCCGCAGGTTGTCCTGTCCCACGGCTATCCAGTTGATCAGGGCGTTGGCATCGAAGGCGATGCACAGCGGACGGTCGGGATCCACATCATCATCCATGCGGGAATCCACATGCTGAAGCTTGTCGATATCATACTCCAGTCCATCCAGGTATGCCAGGTTGGGCGCCGTATATAGGTTCACATCCCGGAGATTGGAGTAGAAGCCGTCGAGCGAGATGGAAGGGCGCTTGCACATGATGGAGGTCTGGAAGGTGAGGGCAGGCAGATCTCGCTTCATCTGCTTGATGAAATCCATACCCAGCACCTCGATATTATATACCGAAGAATACTCTTTATAGAAGAGAGCCTTGGAGCGCAGCTGTGCCAGGTGCAGCCCAATCTCCTTGAGTCTGCGCTTGGCATAGAGGCTGATGTGCCCTGAGGTCTTGATGCGGTTGCGGATGTCATATTCCTCCACCACGAGCGATGAGATGGCATCGATGAGCTGCTGGTCGCAGTCCTTCTTGTAGTTGAGGAACCAGGAACCCTTCTTGGTTACGGGCATATCCGAGGTGATGAGCATACCGTGATGGTAGTAGTGACGCCCGAAAAGATTCACGTTACCACGGTTGGCAGGGAAGGTTTCATCCTTCAGCTGCTCGAAGTTGATGAACTTCGCCTCGTCGATATCCAGGTAATCGAGCGAGAGGGAGTTGGAGGTTCCCTTGCGGTCCTGCGAGATGATGGTACCGATGGACCCGTTATAGAAAGAGATGGTGTTCTCCCAGTTGGATGGCGGGATTACCGGTTCCGGCCATCCCAGCTTCTTGGGAGGCTTGATGCCGATGAGATAATGCTTGCCCCGGTGGAATCCCCATCGTTCCCAGTGCTGGAGCATGGAAGGAAGCGTATTGGTGAGGCATCGCTTGGTGTTGGCAGATACGAAACCGCCGTCGCTTCCGGGCATGCGCTGCATGTTGCGCAGGTTGAAGGTGGCATGCAGGATACTCTTTCCGATACCACGACCGCCCACGACTACCGTGTCGCGGGCATTGATGAGGTTTACTTCCTGCTGAGCCGGATTGAAATATTGCTCTATCATAATGAATTCTCCTCTTCCTTGACTTCTTCTGTTGGTGTATATTCCAGGAGCTGCTCGTCATAATCCTCGCTCTCGATCCTGATGAGATCCATGGAGTTGTCGGTGTATTTCCTGATGAGTTTCTTGATGGTACCCATCACGTTCGGTATGCGCTTCAGTCCGAGATGGCGAGGGTCGGTAGTAGGAATGAATACCTGAGGCTGGATCATGTCGTAGCCGTTATCCACAGGGTCTTCCTTGTCGAGCAGGTGGTATTTACCGTATGCAGCAGCTGCTGCAGCCATGGCTCTGGCATCGCCCATATTGTCTGCCTTCTCGTAGGTGCGCTGAATCATCTGGTCGAAGCGGTACCGGGCAAAGTCCTTGGAAACCTTCTGCAGGTTGCCCAGTATGAGCTTGATGAGGTGCAGGTCATTATAAGCCATCATGCGCTGCACCTTGTAGTCCTGCATATCCTTGAAGACCAGTTCCTGGTCTGTCTTGCGTGGATTGATGAGCCACCAGGCATAAAGAGCCCGGATGCGCAGAATGCGGTCACGCACGGGTGCGGGAACATTCTGTGCATCCATCTCTTCGGGTGTACGGTCCATCAGGTCGATGATGGCATCGATGTTGGCTGGTTCTCTCATGTCTTGATCTCCTCTATCATTTTATTCAGATATTCATGTGTGCGCTGTACGGCTTGAGGTGAGCCGGCTGCAGCCAGCTCCAGCTCATTCCTGCGAATCTGCTGCCTGACTTTTGCCATGCCCAGATAATAGACGTGCCGGAGCTCTGATGCAGGATCGAGAATCCCTTCACGCAGAACATCCTCCTTAATATCCAAAAGGACGGACATCTCCGAGATCGGAGTCAGGTTCTCTGCCAGCTCTTGCACTTTGTTGAGTAACTCCTGAGTAATTTCCATTGATTCTTAAGCTTTGATTGTCACAATGACTGGTATATCCATTGAACAGGTCGGCAAAGACCTGCGGTTCCGTAGTGATGATGGTACTCTCGTCACGGCTGCCGTATGTCTGGTTTTGGGACGTGACGACCGAAACAACATACTGATCATTCCGGAAAAGCGTCACCTTGGAATGGTTTTCGCCTAGATAGACATCATCGAAGCATGCCGACATAAGCCGCCACAGGTGTACGGTCTTCTTGCTCGCCTTCACATCCAGCAGCATCTTTGCCGACGAGATGCTGCCCGAATCCCGCATCAGGCGGAAACCTCTGAGGAACTCCTCGGAGGTAGAGTAGGAAGACACCCACACATCAGCAGGACCAATCTGTGAAAGGATCCACTTGATGAGTCCGAGGGTGTGCAGGTGCCGTCCGAAGTATGCCTGTGTCTTCACCTCATCGATGGGCTTGAGTATATCGGCAACTTTAATTCTGGCTGGCATTTTCGGCAAGTCTGGCTTTAGCTACCCGGTCACGGTCGGCACGGGTCACCACGTATGAATCGTAGGTGAGCATATCGGCACGGTATTTCTTGTCGAGATCCGAAAGAATCTTCAGATACTCATATCGGTCGCACGGCTCCTTGTCTTCCATCGCCTTGAGCGTCTCGAAGGTAGATTTGATTTCCTTGTATCGCTTGGCGTTGATGTCCCAGAGGTCGGCTACTTCCTTGGGTAGGAAATCGTGATCCTTGCGCTTGCCCTTACGGACAATAGCCACTCCGTCGCTATCCGAGGACGGGAGTTCTGCATCATCGGTAGAGGCATTTTCCTCGATGGAATCGCCGTTTTTCTCCGATTCTCCCTGATTTTCTCCGTTATTCTCTGATATTCTCTCATTTTCTCCGATATTCTCCGGTTCTCCTTCGGCAATGATAGCCTGGGCTTCAGGAATCACGATATCGTTCATCTTCCTGACCTCCTCGATGGTCATGTTGTCGAGACGGATCTTGAGGAACTTATTCAGTTCATACTCTATGTTGGTGCGGTATGCCTGGGGCTGTCGGGTAGCTCGGGCATGATAGAACCGGTTTCGGTTGAGACGGAAGAGCATATCTGCTCCCTTGATGATTTCAGCATCCGATTCGTGCTTGGAGTTGAGCCACTCCTGCATCCGTCTGGTAAATTGATGATCCATATTCTATATATAATAAGGTGAAAACAAACAAAGGCGGCTCAGGCACGAAGCGAGAGCCACCTAAGCAAATCAGTATGTGTAGTTATGTAAATTTGGGAAAATCTTATTAGCCTTCGCTAGTCCACACAGAGCCATCGCTTCCCTTGATATCACCTTCATCTGTCTCGAGCTTGCCATCATAGTATGGAGCAGGGCAGAAGTCGGTGGCCTCTACGCTGAGGGTTGAGGTCTTGGAGTCGGTAGCTCCGGCTCCACTGTTCTGGGCAAATGTGGTCTTCACCGGGAACATCTCGTTACCGAGAATGCGGAAGCGCCCGTTAGGATCCTGCTGGGCATAGACCAGTTCGTCATTGATTGCCATACGGCCGAAACCGGTAATATCGGCATCTGTGCCGCCGATGATATACTCAGCCTTGTTGAGGAAGGTAGCTGATGGAGCTTCGCCCTGAGTCTCCGTTGTGATGGAAGACTTGAGTGCTACGAGATCAACTGCGTGCCACTTGGCATCAGTGGCAAGAGTGAAGTCGCCCTTGTAGGTGGCGAGTTCCTCCAGTCCCTTGGTGGTATCGCCAGGATCTGGAAGCTTTGGCCATGTAAGGATCTGCGAAAGCGGGATGGCCAGGAACTTCGGCTTAATGCCGGGACGAATAATCG
>ERZ1026856.881-NODE-881-length-16628-cov-5.801303_pt1 | contig 16628 bp, 14 predicted proteins | sample MGYA00380158_ERZ1026856 | MGnify/ENA primary metagenome ERZ1026856 (study PRJEB33269, sample SAMEA4719794) | human gut metagenome | biome: human-associated habitat; feature: organic feature; material: feces | place: Cameroon | collected 2013-10 ...
CCTCTAGAGCTAGCCAGCAAAGTTACAAAGAAAATAGCCGGTGCCAAGGCCACTACAGACCAATAGGCACGAGGATCACGAATAAAATGCCAGTCAATAAGCCATTGCGCCCCAAAGTAGGTCAAGGCTGTAAAAATCAAGCCAGTTACCAGCATCAAGGACATGGATATTTTGAAAATCCGCTTAGCACCAAATATATCCTTTAGGGCTACCCGTTCTGCCGTAATGATAGAAATAGCTACTGGCACACCAGCCGTAGATACACTAAGGGCAAAAAAATAGATGGGAAAGGCCATCTGATAAAGACCAATACCCTCGCCCCCCAGAATTCTGGAAACAAAAATCCAATTCAGAGAGCCAATAACCTTGACTACCACACCAGCCACCGTAAGTATCAACGTACCCTTTAAAAAGGATTCTCCCTTGCTGGATTTCTTCTGTTCATTATTGTCGTTCATTGAAAGCTCCACCGCCTTTTCGGCCCAATCTGCAATATGCCCAATAGTAGATATATCAGCACCTGGTTATTTGCAAATCACGCCTAATCTAGCTATAATTATCTATAAGTGGTGTAAATTTACACACCACACCAATTTACATCATAACAGCAAAATTATACCACCTAATGGAAAACTCTGCAACCTTGACAGAGCCTGAAAGGAGTTCCAAATAAATGAGTGTTAATCTAATTGATTTTGATATGTCTGTAGGCCGCAGCAAGCCCCGTACCTTTAAAGGAATGCCAAATCAAAGCAACAGCTGCCCTTTTTGCAACACAGAAGCTCTTACTGGCATTATGGCCAAGGAAGGCAATATCATTCTCCTCAAAAATAAATACAATGTTATGGTGCCATCCAATCAGCTGGTACTTATTGAAACAGACCAGTGCCACAGTGATATTCCAGATTATTCTCAGGAGCATATGCGCCAGCTCATGCGCTTTGCTTTACGGCATTGGCTCACTATGGTCAACTCCGAAATCTATCAGGCGGTGGTGCTTTTCAAAAACTTCGGACCGCTTTCCGGCGGTACAATCCGTCATCCCCATATGCAGATTATCGGTTTTCCAGAAGTCAATCCTGAGCTTATGTATGATCCTGCCGAATTTGAAGGCATTCCTGTTCTACAGCACAATGGAGTAGATGTAAATATTGCCACTCAGCCTAGAGTAGGCTTTACGGAAATCAACATCCGCCTGCTGCCGGAGGCCTACTCTGACAAGGTTTCCTTTGGCAAGGACAAGGAGCAGACTCCCGCCCCATTTCCTCTGGTAAAGGCAATTTACACCTTTGCTGATTTTATCCAAGGAGCAGTAGCCTATCTCAAAGCAATTCATCAACGGGACAGCTTTAGCTACAACATTTTCTTCTACATCTATCAGGGACGGGTTCATGTACGGCTCATGCCCCGCTACCCAACCTCTCCTATCTTCATTGGCTACAATATCCATCTCAGCCCTACCAATCGGGAGCAAACCGCCCAGCAGCTGCGAGAAAAACTTCTGCCACTTACCCAAGGCTAATTGCATATTTTCACCAAAAAACGGAAGCCCGCAGACTTCCGTTTTTTTGTATATAAATTTAAATCAATCCCCGAATGAAGATAAAGAACAACAGCACTGGCAGTACATATTGCAAATAAGGCTTCAGCCAGCGGCCAATCTTCAACCCCTCACCAGTATTGGCTTCCTTGAGGTAATTGTCAAAGCCCCAGCCCCAGCGGGTAGTACAGAAAAGCAGATAAACCAAAGATCCAGCCGGCAAAAGTATATTGCTGACCAGGAAATCCTCACTGTCCAGCACACCTCTAGCCCCAATAATGGTCATATCACTCCAGATATTAAAGCCAAATACACAAGGCATACTGCCAAACAGAATCAAAATTCCGCCTAGAATTACTGCCTTGCCCCGCTTCCAGCCAAAGGTATCAATAAACAAGGCAATAATATTTTCAAAAACAGCCAATACTGTAGACAGGCTGGCAAAGGTCATAAACAGGAAAAACAAAGCGCCCCAAATCTGTCCTCCAGCCATATTGACAAATACATTAGGCAGGGTAACAAAAATCAGAGATGGGCCTGCATCTGGCTGCAATCCAAAGGAAAAGCAAGCAGGAAAAATAATCACCCCAGCCATAATAGCCACAAAGGTATCAAGAGCGCAAATCCGGGCTGCTTCCCCAGCCAAGGCTCTATTCTTAGACATATAACTGCCAAAAATCTCCATAGCTGCAATACCCAGAGACAAGGTAAAGAAAGCCTGATTCATAGCCGCAGTCAAAACATTGCCCAAGCCAACCTTCTCCACAGCCTCCCAGTTAGGCATCAAGAAGAATTTCATGCCCTCTGCCGCCTTATCCAAGGTAAGAGAATGAAGAGCCAAAACCAAAATCAATACCAGCAAGGCTCCCATCATAATCTTAGTTACCCGCTCCAAGCCCTTTTGCAAACCAAAGCTGCAGATAAAAAAGCCAAAAACCACGGTTAAAACTGTCCAAAAGCCCATATATACAGGATCTGCCAACATATTGCCAAAAACATTGCCTACAGCCTCTACAGACATACCGCTGGCAAATTCTCCCGTAAGAAATTTGAAGAAATAGGCCGTCATCCAGCCTGATACCGTGGTATAGTACAGCATCAGCATAACACAGCCCAGCAAGGCCGCCCAGCCATGGAGAGTCCACAGGCCATTGTCAGGCTTCAAGGTTCTATAGGCACTAACCGCGCTTTTGCGGCTGCCTCTGCCTACCGCCAGCTCCATAGTCAGCACTGGCAGTCCCATAACCACCAAAAACAACAAATAAAATAATACGAAGAACCCACCGCCATTTTCCCCTGTAATAAAAGGAAAACGCCATACATTGCCAATACCAATAGCACATCCTGCACTAACCAGAATAAAGCCCAGCCGTGAGTTAAAAGATTCCCGTGCCATGTCCAATCCCCCTACTTTCAAGATTTACAAGATTTACAAGTTTACAGGAAAACATTTTAACATAAGATAATATGATTATGCAATAAAAACATGATGACAATATCCAGACAGCTTCCCACCTGTATATTATCATCATGTCCTCATAGTTACATATTTAATTCAATATCCTTGGAAATATTTTCTCCGTTGGTATCAATAACCCTCTTATACCAGTAGAACGACTTCTTAGGACTGCGCTCCAAGGTACCCTCTCCCTTGTTATTCTTATCTACATAGATAAATCCATAACGCTTGTCCATTTCACCAGTGCTGGCAGAAACAATATCAATAGGCCCCCACGGACAATAGCCCAACAGGGTAACACCATCCAGCTCCACTGCCTTCTTCATCTCAGCAATGTGATTAGCAAAATATTCTATACGGGCATCATCATGAATCATACCATCAGCCTCAGGCTTCTCATGCAGACCGATACCATTCTCCACAATCATCATAGGCAGTTCATAACGCTCTTGCAGTACATTAAGGCTATAACGGATGCCTACAGGGTCAATCTGCCAACCCCAATCATTAGCCTTGACAAATGGATTCTTTACCTCCCTGCCTACATGGCGATGCTCATCTGAAGTAAATTCAGTTGCAAAGCTCATGTAATAAGAGAAGGCAACATAGTCCACCTGACCTTCCTTAATAATTTTCAGATCCTCAGGCTCCATTTTGATTTCTGTGCCAAAACGCTCCCATTCCTTCAGAATATAGCTTGGATAATGTCCCCGGCACTGTACATCAGCAAAAACAAATGTCCTATCCATTTCTTTCAACGCAGCAATCTGATCTAATGGCTTGGCACTAGCAGGATATACAGGGCACATAGCAATCATACAGCCAATATACATATCAGGATTGATGCGATGTCCTTCCTTAACAGCCAAAGCTGAAGCCACAAACTCATGATGTGCAGCCTGATACATAGCCTGATAGCGATCTTCCCCTTCCTTATAGGTCAGACCGGAATCCTGAAAGGCATGATGCTCGCTCATAGCACCGATAACCTCACGCTGATTATTAATCTCATTGAAGGTCATCCAATACTTAACCTTGTTTTTATAACGCTCAAAGCAAGTGGTTGCAAAGCGCACAAAGAACTCAATCATGCGACGATCCCGCCAGCCACCATACTTTTTGGCAAGATGCAGAGGAATCTCAAAATGAGACAGGGTTATCACAGGCTCCATGCCATGCTTTAGCATCTCATCAAACAAATCATCATAGAATTGCAGGCCAGCCTCATTTGGCTCTAACTCATCTCCCTGGGGAAAAATACGAGTCCAAGCAATACTGGTACGGAAGCATTTAAAGCCCATCTGAGCCAGAAGCGCAATATCCTGCTTATAATGATGATAAAAATCAATAGCCTCATGATTTGGATAATTTTTCCCCGGCAAAACACCATCTGTAATCTCCCGTTTCACATCCGGACTGCCGCCAGTCATCACATCAGCCACGCTAGGTCCTTTGCCAGCTTCATGCCAAGCTCCCTCTGCCTGATGGGCGGCTATTGCACCGCCCCATAAAAAACCTTTTGGAAATGCCATATTTCTTTACTCCTTATTTGTCAGCCTTCTCAGACGGAGTATACTTCATCCACTTGTACTCCGCCTGTACTGGAAAATCTGAATCATCTACTGGATTCAGCCATGCATCTACACCCTTGCCGGCCCACAGATTAGCCATAACCATGCTAGGAGTTACAGGCAGATTGCCAACAGCCTTGTGTACTTCCTTACCATCCACATACCAGGTAATAGCATCTGGCTCCCAATCAAAAGCATAAACATGGAAATCTTCAGAAGCATCAAAGCCCAGATCACAAAGATATTCATGGCCGCCCTGGCTATCAACAAAATAATTAAACTGGGCCTTGGTAGTATCCTTACCCAAGAACTCAATATCAATTTCATCCCACTGAGTCTTTGGCTCATCATAAGGACCAGTATAGGTAAAGAAAGAAGAAACGATACCATCACTCTTAGCTGGTTTCATACAAACCTCATACAGCCCATAATGATATCTGTTCTGAGTAAAAGTACGGAATTCAGCTCCAGAATAGTTTATGCCAGGAATTGCCCAGCCTGGACCATCCTCAACATCCAGATTCAGCTGCATACGCTTACTGTTAAAGGTCACATTATCCTTGTACCAGTTAGTATCAAACATAGCGCCATTGCACCAGCCATGAGAAGCCTGAGCCTCCTTTGGCATTTTCTTAGCAAAATCAAAGAAAAAACCATTCTCAGGTGCTGCCTTCTCTACAGTAGCACAATAAGGACTATCCGCAAAAGCCACACCGGCAGGAGCTACAGAAGCACCTATCCCCATAGCCATTACACCTGCAGCCACAACGCTAGCTATTTTCTTCATCTTCATAAAGATTCCCCCTCTTACAAAAATTATTTTTTATCAATTTCCTTATATACGTCAATCAGTTCCTGAGCCACCAGTTTAAAAGCCTCAGCACTCATCAGCTGATCCTCTGCATGCATAACCAAAAGACAGGCTACAGCCTCTCCCTCAGCCTCTCGTCCCAAAAGCTCTAGATGAGAATCATGACCTTCGGCAAAAGAGACATCTCCTTTTTTTAGTAATTCTGCTGCCTGTTCATAATCTCTATCCTTGGCAGCATGAATTGCCTCTATATAACAACTACGAGCTGTACCTACTGCAGAAATAATCTGAAATACCTGCATTTCTAGTTCTTCATTTTGTTCCATTTACTAATACTCCCTAAAACATATTCCTGTCAGCCTGGCCTTTGCCAAACTGACAGGACCTTTACACACAAATTTAGAAGTGGAAATCCACCTGGCCACGCCATACACGGCGAGTAAAATCAGCATCGTTATTAGCAGCATCTGTTGCACTGGACCAACCATAGCACAACTCTGCTTCAACATTTTTGGCTACAACATATTTGCCACCAAAGGTCCAGCCAGTAGAGCCATCCAACCACAAGCTGTCACAGGTATCACCAACCCAGCGTCCATTTTCCTTGTAGTTATGGTATCTGCCATAGAGATGGAATGAACCTGGATCATCCAGATTAGTCCACTTGTAGCTTACTTTCAAGGCTGTAGCATTATTCTGCTCATCTGCATTAGTACGACTGTAATCAGCCCATAAGTACAGATTCGGAGCAAAATTCTGCAACATGCTGACCGTAAACATACGATTGCCATGATTCCAGATGGTAGGATAGTCAATTAAGCCGTTTGGATGAGCTGTATCTACTGGATGATAATACTCACCATAACCTACAGTGCTGCCTGTCTTTTCCACATTGGCCACTGCATAATGAGCCTGAAGCTGGGTACCATGGCCAACAGTACCGCCAATACCAATACCGCTGATGGCCAACTGATTGACATCCTTCTTATTTGGCTTCCAATAGAATGCCTTGGCAGCCAAATCATTGTCATTAAGTTTATAATTCAAGGTAAGTCCATCCATTTCCTCACCTACAGCCATCACCTGGAAGCCCAAGCCACGCCATTTGCGACCGATATCCAAGGAGAGCTTTTTATTAATATTACCCTCCATCCAAAGGCGAGGATAGAATTTGCTATCAGCACGGCCACCGCCAACGTAAATTGGATTCTTTGGATCCTTGCCTTCATTAATAGCATCATTAAAATTGCGATAGTTAGAGTATTTATGGTTAATCTCCCACTCAGTACAAACCTTCCAATCATCATTTACTTTGTAATTGGTTTTCAGACTCATATAATAACGATCATTGTCGTTTTGATTATCATAGCCTCGACTATTGTTATCTTCGTAACGAACCTGGCCAAAACCGTCAAATTCAAATCTATCTACAAAGTTTTCCAGTTTTTTGATAGAGTTGGTGTTTTTCTTAACCTGTCTATCTACCTTCTTCAAGGTTTTCAGCTCGCCAGACAACTCCTGTCTCACACCGTCAATCAAGGCATCATCAGCAAAGCTGCCACCCTTGTAGGCATTGGCAATAATCTTGGCCATCTCGTAACGCGTCATAGGCTCATCACCCTTGAAGGAACCATCTGGATAGCCCTCCAGCACGCCATCCTTGGACAGAACTTCCAAGGCGCTATATGCCCAATGTCCCTCAGGTACATCATTAAAAGCTTCCTCAGAAAGAGGTGCACTCTCCTCTGCCTCGGCTGCCATAGCCATAGCCGTAGCTGTAGACATACCTAATGCCAATGTTAATGTTAATGCCAATAATCTTTTATTATTCATCATTATGCCTCCTCAGCAGCCTGCTGCTTTTCTTCTTCCTGCATATTTGCATCCATCTTTTTTATAAATGGTATGTAAACCAACACAGCCATGACCAGATTGATAATCTGAATTACGGCTCCCTGCCAGCCATCCAGCAGAAGGCCTGCAATAATAGGAGGCGTGGTCCAAGGTACCTGCACCGCACCCATTGGAGAAAGGAAACCTATCATCATCGCTGTATAAGTTATGATCAAAGCCAACAGAGGAACCAGTATAAATGGTACCAACAGGAATGGGTTAAATACGATTGGCAAACCAAAGATAATAGGCTCGTTAATATTGAAAATACCAGGGACAGTTGCCATCCTAATCAGAGATGTCAGCTGCTCGGATTTGGCAACCATGTAACTTGCAATAATCAAGCCCAGAGTCAAACCGCATCCACCGGATTTTACAAACACATCATTTACTTGCATGGTCATGAACTTAGCTGCTGGATTGTTCAGCAGGCTCTGTCCGGCATCCAAAAGTGCCTGATTATCCAAGGTATTAGCCATCATCATTGGGGTAGCTACACCATTTACAACATTAGGACCATGAATACCTGCCCAGAATAACAGGCTCTGAAGTCCAACGATAACAGAACCACCTACCAAGGTATCAGTAAGACTCTGCAATGGAGTCTGAATCAAGCTAAAAATCAATTCAGGAGCAGTGGTCTGACCAGCAAAATGACACAGTCCCCAGATAACAGAAGCCAACAGAAAAACAAGGAAGCCAGGTGTCAAGGCCTCAAAGGCTCTTACTACACCACCAGGAACTGCATCCGGCATTTTGATACCGATGTGATTCTTTACACAGTAGCAATAAATCCAGCTGGTAACAAAGGCTACAACCAAAGCAGTAATAATACCATTAGAGCCAGCCCAGTTCTTAGGAATAACATTGCCTACTACAGTACCATCATCCAATACTACTTCCGGAGGCATAATGATAACAAAGGCAGCCAGAGCCAGCCCCGCAGCAGTCATGCCATCCAGTCCCTCATTAGCCACATATTTGTAGGTTACACACACCACCACAATCAAGGCCAAAATATTAAAGGTACCACCACATACAGCAAATAACGGTGCCGTCCAATTCTCACCAAACAAACCACACATCAGCTCATTCCAACCTGGAATAGGCAGACAGGCAATCAGCAGAAATAATGAGCCACAGATAGTAAATGGCGTGGTCATAATAAAACCATCCTTTACAGCCACAATTGCCTTTATTTGAGCAAAACGATTCATTACTTCAAGGAATTTATTAAACATTTCCTCTCTTGACATATATACTCTCCTCCTACTAAAAAATAATTGCTTGTACCAGAACCCTCTCTGGTTCAATCCCTTCTTACAATTCTAATATAGCAAAAACATTATCCAGCCTCAATATTTCTGAAACACATCTAAACGATGTTACATTGATTAATTCCCTCTCTGTAACACTGATACAATAATCCAAAACAATAAAATACCCCCAGCCGCAGCCAGAGGTATAATAAAAATGAAATGAGGTTGCAAAATTAGAAGCTCCAAAGCATATTGGCATTCAGAGAATAGCCCTTCTGCTTGCCTGCCCAGCCAGATACCCCAAGATCAAAGGATACAGGGCTGGATTTAGGCGCAATATTTACACCAAGCTCTGCCATCATGCTATTACCCTTGATAGATGGACTAGGCGTACTAAAACCATTCGCAGTAGCACAAGCAGAACCATCAAACTCATGCTGCCAAGCCAAGCCAGCATAAATGCTGCGTACATCGCTGGTAGCATGATTAAAGCGGAAGCCCAGGCGGGAACGCTTGGATTTAACCGCATCAAACTCTACATCACTGCCTAAAATATTGGCAGAAGAACTGCCCTGATTGGTATAGAAGAACTTGCAGTAGGTATCAATAGAGTTTTTGTCATTGAGCTGGAACACCTTGCCCAAGCCAAGATGAGCACCCCAATAATTGGCATCTGTATCGTAATCAGCACCCAAATCCCCACTGTTGTAATTGCTGGTAAGCTTACCATAGCGGAGAGAACCTTCATAATATGTGCCATTATCATTATTCTGACGAGCCATTACACCCAGGCCAAAGTTCTGAGTATTACCATTTCCCTTGGTGCCATCATCCAAATAAGATTCATAGCTGCCACGACCATATTCAATCATAGGGCCAAAGAGCAGCTTTCCACTGTCATTCTTTACTTCCTTGGCAAAACCGATATTAAAGGCAGCCCCCTGTACATCTACATGGGAACCAGATTCCTGACGCATATTGCCATAGCCTACAGCTGCATAAGGAACCATCTCTCGAGCTGAACCACCTTCAGCATTGGACTGCTGTACAGCCTGGGAAGCATTGCTAAAGCCTGCATTAGACAACAAATCAGCAGATGTAATGACTCCTGCCAAGGAAGCAATCTGAGTTTCCACCACAGATTTGGATTTTTCATTTAGTGTAGCACTCAAAACACCACTTGTTACAGAACTTCCCGATACAGCTGTACCATATACCTTGGTAAATAATCCCTCTATAGAGGTAGTTGTTTTGCTAGTATCGACAGCGCTGCTCATATCAATAGCATTACCACTATTATCTACTACACTTCCAGCAGATAAAATGGTACCTGTAGCTGTAGAAGTAATCTTCAGCTTATCGTTACTAGTAAGCTTAATTGTTCCAGCCTTCAATGTACTATTACCAGCAATATTTAAATCTCCACTAGCATTTAATGTACCACCAACATTTGAAGCACCATTATTAATAGTAATATTTGCACCATCTACATTGCCTGTAACATTCATACTGCCTGTATTAATATCTCCACTAGCATTTATACTACTTGCATTAATACTTCCAGCAGTAATATTAGTACCACTAAGAGCCCCTGCTCCAGCAGCTCTAGTCATGGAGGAGTCATTTAAAGCATTTATAATCCCCTTGACACTAATTGCACCAGTAGCAGAAATACCTTTGCCTGTCAAGGTATCTGCCGTAATATCACCTGTAGAGTCTATAGAGCCTCCTGCAAAAATATTAGCAGCCTTCAAGGCACCACCAGTAATATTACCACCAGCTGAAATGCCCTTTCCAGCAGTTAATCCGCCAGTAGCACTAATATCTCCACCAGCTGAAATCCCCTCTGTAACATTCAAAGCTCGAACTGCTGCAATATTCCCTTTCATATCAGCTGATTTAATTTTTTCTGTCCCATCACCATCAGCCAAAGTCAAATTCCTACCAGCAAAGGACATATTGGAAAAATCAGCAATTTTTCCTCCTTGAGTTCCGCCCTGCAATTCAATATCATTGCCGGCTCCTATATCAATTCCCAATATAGCCTGACTATTATCCCCAGGTGCCACCATGGCTCCTAAAACCAGCTTATTTCCTTCTGATTTTGCAGCTTCAAGATCGTTGAATACATTTCGCAATATATGATCTTCGCTCCAATAATCAGCTATACTTCTATAATAATCACTACCAATTGTAATAGTATTATTTGTAACCATATTTGCCTTTATAAGAGCAGCATGATGCCCCAAACACCCAGCCATTCCCGTACTGATGGTTACATTATTTCCTGTTATTTCAGCTTCATTTTTTAGCCAAATACCTTTATCTCCGCCTAAAATAGGCTTGCCATCACTATCAAATCTATAGTCCCCCCAATTACTAAAGGTATATGTATTACCTGATGGCTGCTCACCAGCCTCTCCATCCTGAGCATTAATCGTATAATCTGCTGCATAAGCCTGGCTTGCTACTAGCAACCCCATCAACACCTGTACTGCCAGGGCTTTCTTCCTTCCCCTTAACATTGATAAATCCTCTCCTTTTATTTTCCCTTTGAACATAGTAGAAGATATTCTCATCTCTGTCACTATAGTCCTTATCTACATTTCTAAGATAGCACAAGATAAATCTGCTGTAACTACTTAAAAACAATACTGAAACAGCGTTACACATATTATATTTTCAACCTGTAACGCTAAAACAAATTACCTTATTTTTGCCACAAAAAAAAGTCCCATGCTTGCACATAGGACTCCAAATCTATATTTAATATTGGAAATGTATCTTTAGCCAGCTATCCCTGCCGTTGATATGCTTCAAGCCGCTCGCTGCCGCCAAGGAAGCAAACAATACATCAATCACATATTTTGCTCCGCCAATAAATACCCTTGGGCCTAGCTCCTCCAGCTTCTTGGCGCTGGCCACAGGCAGGACGATATCCGCCAGCTTCCCTAGGCTGCTTTCTGGCACAGATGTAATCAACAAGATTTTATCACCCTTGCCCTTGATTGTCCTTGCCATATCTACCAGCATCCGATTCTCGCCTGTCCGGCTGATAAATATGCTAAGGTGCTTTTTGTTGCGAGCAGCTGCCATCAGATACATCTGTGATATAGAATGTACTACGGTATAGTTTTTGTCCACCATGATAAAGCTGGCAGCTGCCAAGGATGCAATATTCAGATTGTCATCGGTAGCATAAAAGTCCAAATGCTCTGCCGCCTTGATTGCCTCCACTGCCCTGACTACCAGCACTGGCTGCAGCAGCAAATGGGTATCCCGCAGGGCATTAATCTCCATGTGCGTAACCTTTTCGATAATCATGCGCACGGTATCTCGTTCGGTGAACTCCTCATCATGATGCGGCTGGCTGACATATTGCATCATCTTTGCCATGAACTGAATCTTGAAATCCGTATATCCCTCAAAGCCCATCTTCTGGCTAAAGCGCACAATGGCAGCCGAACTGGTATAGGTCAGCTTTGCCAACTGCCTAGTTGAGAGAGCTGCCAAGCCACGATAGTTGTCTAGCAGAAAATCCGCTATCATCTTTTCCGAATCAGAGAATCCGTCCTGCTGCTTCAGCTGCTTGATTAATCTGGACATAAACTTCACTTCCCTTTAAATTGAATTTTTTTGGCTTTGCAAAAGAAAATCTACTTGCAGACTATTGTACCATATTTTTTCTGCAACATGCAAAAATACTGTCTTATTATTCAATAAAAACAATAAGACAGCACCTTGCATTTACATCATCTGAAAGGTATCAGATTTTATTCAAAACTCCATAGAGGGAAGGCTCTATTGAGTTTCAAATCACTAGCAGTTATTGATTTGTCTGGCTGCATGAAGTAGCTCAACGCATAGATTCCTGCACCATTGTAATCAATGGCATATTCGTTGGTAGACCAAGACATCAGTACATCCAAATAGCACTTGGCAGGAGCAGGATTATACTCCTCAATGTATTTCGTCTGGTCTGGATCACCGCCTGATACGGCATTTGGACCGCCTACCATCAAGCCTGGCACATAGGCACCTGTGCTTTCATGGATTCTATTATGAGGATACTCTGGCGGATTCTCGCCCATACCAGTCATAAAGCTCTTGTTGAGAGCATTACGGCCAAACATATAATGAATCTGATTCAAGGCTCCATCTATATATTCTGGTTTTGCCTCAAACTGATAAGCCATTAGGAGAATATCTCCCTTGGTTACAGCATTCTTCGTAGAAGCCCATGTATATTCATTGGCCTTTAGGCTGCAGCCATATCCATCATCCTTTATTGTATTTGCAATATCATCTGCATAATCCACCAGCTTCTGCCTTACCTGAAGCTGGAAGTCATGATTGGCGTTGGCCGCCATGCCATAGCTGAACTGAGCAAGAGCCAGAGTATTATCCCAGGTAAAGAAGCTTGGCTTCTGCAGGATAGTATCTTTTTGCTGCTTCATAAGATAATTCTCATACTGCTTATCTCCAGTGGTACGAAACAGCTCGGCAGCCAGCCAGCAACGCTCAGTAGCATCATCTGTATCATTATACGGGCCAGAACCGCTTTCCTGTCCCTCGTCTACTCTATAGATAGATTCTTTTTCCTTAGCCAGATATTTCCAAACAGCCTTGGCTCTTTTGAGGCAATCGTCGGCAAAATCCTTATCATAATCCGAATAGATACGACCAGCCATAGCCATAGCTGCACCTGCCATAGCAGTGCTGGCAGTACAGGTACTATAAATATACCTCTGCTGTGTATCTGTATCGGGGGATTTGTCAAAGCCTGGCCACTGAGCACCAGATATTTTGTGGAAGGTACTGCCATCCTTGCGCTGCATCTTCTTCAGGAACTCCAGCTCAAATTTTACCTCGCTAAGAACATCTGGCATCGCTTCTTCCTTTACTCCTTGAGGGAAGAACAACTGTCCCTGAAAGAATTTCGTTGGGGATGCCTCATAAGCCATCATCATTTCCCCTGCTGCAAGTGCTGCCGTGGTAGTGTATTTACCATAATCACCAGCATCATACCAGCCGCCAGATACATCTACCACATCGCCTTTTTTGTTCAGCTTATCTGTAAAATATACCTGAGCTTCCTTATCCTGAGCATGGCCGCTGGTAATTTTCAGGCCAGTTACCTCATCCTCCATAGGCGTATTAGTGCGGGACAAGGTATAGGAACGCCAATTTTGCAGAGCTGCTACACCATAAACATTATCTCCAATTGCAAAATCAGCAGATTCCTGGTCGCCTACTACCAGCTTGTACCTGCCTGGCTGGTTAAAATCCGAAAAGTCCGCCTTGGCTACTTTATCACCTGACATGGCATCATTATTTTGAACGCCTATTTTTCCTTCATAGACTTTTTGACCTGTTACTGCATCTACCAGGCAAAAGCTATTTTCCGCATTCGTTAATGAAACCATGGCTATCTTGGCATGATTGGTGAGGTAGCCAACCTGATCCACATGAATACCATCAGAAGCAGCTAACGCTGTTCCTGCATAACATCCCATAGGCAGTAACGCTCCAATAGATGCTGCCAACATCATTTTTCCTATCCCCATAACCACGAACTCCTTTTGTATGTAGTAATCATTCTTTTCTCTATATGGTTACTTGATAGTTATTCGCCCATCAATTTTCTAGCAAAAGCCAAAACACCTTTGCCATCCATACGGCCATACATACGCATTTCAATAGCATCTACTGGCTTGCCTGGAAGCTGTGACTTAACCTTGGCTAAATTAAAGCTAACCTGTGGTCCAAGAAGTACTACATCTGCATCGGCTGCCTTGTTGCCAGCCTCAGCCATTGGATAGGCAGCAATCTCACAAGCATAATTTTCCTCAGCTGCTGCAGCCTGCATTTTTTTTACTAACATAGAGGTGGACATACCTGCGGAACAAAGTAAAACAATTTTTTTCATGACAATCTTCTCCTTTATTTTCACCTAAAATATGAAGCATTCTCTTTAGCTTTTCTGATTTTATTCTAGCAATTATCTTTATCCAAAACAATATTTTCCAGCACGGCTGTAATAATGTTACAGTAAAAAAATATCCTCGTGAAACAATATTTCAATGTATATTGACTCACCAATGAAGGATACTAATTATCAGATAATTTTTGACATAAGATAAAAATGCCCTTGATACTATCTAAACCGTATCAAGGACATTCTACACACAATAATTATTTAATTTGATTTGCGAGTCAAGGTGCGAATCACCTTGCTGCCAGCATTACGAATCTTACGAACCGGCGCCATACGAGTCTGGTATTTGGGCTTCATATCCTTTACCTCTCCAAAATCCCCACGGCGAAGCAAGGTTGTCTTGGTCTTTTCCGGCTTGAAATAACGACGGAAGCTGTTAAACAAAAGCTCTGGTGCTGCATTCTGCTGACACAGGAAGGTATCTGCAGAAACATATCTCAGCTCAGGGAAAGCATGGAAGGTCATGTGCCCCTCTGGGAATACCACCATAACAGCAATATGGCCGTCTGGCATCTCCTGATTCATGGTATTCAGTATTTCAAGCTTAGTCTCCTGCAGCAGCTCATTCACCTTGGACATAAGCTCCTGGGCACTGCCAAAACAGGAGGCCTTGCATTTGTACATATCTATGGTGAGATGACGGGCTAAAATTTTCAAATTGTCCACCTCTTCTTTTATAGTGTCTTTTTATTGTACTATATTTTCCCCATTTCGTAAAGTCCTCATACCACTCCTGCCAGGTAAATATAAATCTTGCTCCTCTGGAGTATAGCAACCTGTAGCACGCAATTTATCTATGAAACCATTATTGTGTTGAATTTGCTTCGTAAATTATATCCCGCAACCTTACAATAAAGCAGCATATTTAGCAAATTCACTCTTAGGTATACCAATAAACTCCATAGCCTGTTCCTTGGACCAGCTATTCTTGGCAATAATCACCCGCAAAATTTCTACAGTATTATTTAACGCACCAATAGCCTTGCCCCTTGCCTCACCAATGGCTTTTCCACGCGCTTCTGCCTTATCTAATACTTCACACATATTGAATCCCTCCTCGTCATAGGAAATCTCTCTACTTATTTTAGCATATTTATCATCTTGTGTTAATACAGACATTAATTTCAAGAAACTATCTGCATGCTTAATAGTTTTATCCTTTGGTACATAATCATTATTTTCATTAAGCTGTACAAAATAGTCTGCAATAATCTGAAAATCACTGGTAAATTTTTCTACCTGTTTCCTTGTAAGCCTTGGCACATCAATCAAATTGATTTTATAGTCACTAACAAATGGCTTCAATTCATCAGATATTTTTAATACATCATACAATCTCAATGGCTTCTTCCAAGGTGTCTTGCCAAAATATAGCACAATAGTTATAACTGGATAACGCTCATGGCGAATTTTATGCTTTTTGCCTGTTGCTTCATCAATGACTATTTTATCTTGATTCATTTCATCCCGATAGGAGCTACCATCATAACCAATTACCCGCAATGGCATATCCATATCTATAGCAAGCTGATTCTCAACTCCCAGCAGGGCTAGACGAATATAACAATTCTTATCCGTCCAATATTTGGCTACATCCCTCTCCTGTTCATGTATTACATTATCATCAGCTTTATACTGTGATTTAGCCATTGCATCAACAAGAGCTTCTGGCTTGATTACCTCTCGACCATCAAAAAGTGTGCCATTAACTATATCCGAAAAAACATCATTATACGCTTCAAAATTTTTCTGCGTAATATCCTTTTGTCCCATCAACATCACGCCTTTCCTATATTATCGCAAATTAGAAAATCCAAATCAAGTTGATATAAAAAATGTGATACCATAAGCCCTTTATTGTACTTGCACCTCCCAATATTTTATTTATAGACAACAAAAAATCCCTTGCAAAAATAAACTTACAAAGGATTCATATATCTATTATTCGACAATATTTTTCAATCTCCTGCCTAAGTAAGAAAAATTTTGATTTATCCAGTCACCTCTCTCTAGAGTTGCAAATATAATTCGGGATGTCAAAAATTCTCGAAATACAGCCTGCGGTCATAACGACTTTTGCTCTGTCCGACTTAATGG
>ERZ1026856.882-NODE-882-length-16620-cov-21.389556_pt1 | contig 16620 bp, 14 predicted proteins | sample MGYA00380158_ERZ1026856 | MGnify/ENA primary metagenome ERZ1026856 (study PRJEB33269, sample SAMEA4719794) | human gut metagenome | biome: human-associated habitat; feature: organic feature; material: feces | place: Cameroon | collected 2013-10 ...
CTTGCCTGGATGATGTAAAGGAGAAGGTATATACTAGAGATATTTTTAGAAGAGATTAGATTATGGTAAGTTATAATGTAGATTTAACTGGCAAGACAATTCTTGTTACAGGTGCTGCTGGATTTATTGGCAGCAATCTTGTAAAGCGTTTGTTTAATGATGTGGAGAACATCAAGGTGATAGGTATTGATAGTATTACAGATTACTATGATGTAAACATCAAGTTTGAGCGTCTGAAGGAAATTGAGGCAATGGGTAAAGATTGGACGTTTGTTCATGACTCTATTGCCAATAAGGAGGCTATCGAGAAAATCTTCTCTGATAACCAGATTTCTGTGGTTGTAAATCTGGCAGCTCAGGCAGGTGTTCGCTATAGCATCACGAATCCTGATGCTTATATTCAGAGCAACCTCATTGGCTTCTATAATATCCTTGAGGCTTGCCGTCATCACGAAGTAGAGCATTTGGTATATGCAAGTTCTAGCAGTGTGTATGGTAGTAATAAGAAGGTTCCATATTCTACAGATGATAAGGTGGATAATCCTGTAAGTTTATATGCTGCTACTAAGAAGAGCAATGAGCTGATGGCTCATGCATATTCTAAGCTTTATAATATTCCAAGTACGGGCTTGAGATTCTTCACCGTATATGGTCCTGCCGGAAGACCTGATATGGCATACTTCGGATTTACCAACAAGCTAGTAAAGGGTGATACCATCAAGATCTTTAACTATGGTAACTGCAAGCGTGACTTTACTTATGTGGATGACATTGTAGAGGGTATTGTGAGAGTGATGCAGCATGCACCTGAGAAGCAGAATGGTGAAGACGGATTGCCTATCCCTCCATACAAGGTATATAACATCGGTAACTCGCATCCAGAGAATCTGCTGGAGTTTGTAAGCATTCTGCAGGAGGAACTGATTCGTGCAGGTGTGCTGCCTGAGGACTATGACTTTGAGGCACACAAAGAGCTAGTACCTATGCAACCGGGCGACGTGCCAGTGACTTATGCTGATACCACACCTTTGGAGAATGATTTCGGGTATAGGCCTAATACCTCTTTGAGAGTCGGTTTAAGGGCTTTTGCAGAATGGTATAACGAATTTTTTAAATAAAATTATCATTAAATGACCATCAAGTGTTTCTGGACAGAAAAATGTTTTCATAAGAAAACGCAATTTGCATGGTATTTACTTTTGGTAGTTGAATTTGCAGGTGACATTTCGAAAGGCCAGATGTTAATTCTCGTTGTATCGAGATGTGACAGAAACGAATATTAATAAAAATGAGAACTATCTCAGAAATAAAGAAACATATAATATCCAGTAAAGAGGGTAAAACTGTATTTGTAAATTTTGGGTACTTGTCTTTGTTGCAAATAGCAGGATATGTATTTCCTTTAATCACAATGCCTTATTTGGCTCGTGTTATTGGTGCCGATGGCTTTGGAAAAATTGCCTTTGCTTCTGCAATTGTAGTTTGGATTCAAACCATATCTGATTGGGGATTTACAATGACTGCTACACGTGATGTTGCTCAAAACAGAAATAATAAAGAGAAAGTATCTAAAATTTTTAGTAATGTGTTGTGGGCGAGATGCCTTTTGACCATATTTTCAGGTTTATTATTATTAATTGCCGTATGTATAATACCATATTTTCGTAGTAATGCTGCAATTATATGGATAACATTTTTGTTAGTCCCAGGTTATATACTTTTTCCCGATTGGTTTTTTCAAGCTATAGAGAAGATGAAATATACTACAATATTTAATCTGATATTTAAACTTATATTTACTGTAGCTGTTTTTATTTTCATTCGTGATAGGGGTGATTATTTGATTCAACCCCTTTTAACCACTTTGGGATATTTGGTTTGCGGTATAGGGGCTTTATATCTTATATTATGGAAATGGGGATATACTCTTTATTGTCCACGATGGAAAGATATATTGATTACCATCAAAGAAAGTACGGATGTGTTTTTAAACAATTTGATGCCGAATCTTTATAATAGTTTTTCAGTGATGTTGCTGGGCTTCTTTGGAGGTGCCACTGCTAATGGATTATATGAAGGCGGAAGTAAATTCCCTGTTATTTTCTATAATTTTCAATCAGTATTGTCACGTGCCTTTTATCCTTTTCTGTCAAGAAGACCAGATAAACATAGTCTTTATGCAAAACTAAATGTTTGTTCAGCTGTGATTGGCGCAATGATACTCATTATTGCAGCTCCACTGGTTGTTAGAATCATATTAGGTGAGGAATTTGAAAAGGCTGTTATTGTGATGCAAATACTATCATTTTCTGTGGTTTTCTTGGCAATGAGTTATACATATGGTACTAATTATTTGATAATTCTTCACAAAGAAAAACCTCTTAGAAATCTTACGTTTGTTTCTTCTATAATAGGTATGTGTATTTCTATACCATTGGTATATTATTTTACTTATGTGGGTGCAGCAATAACAGTATGTTTGTGTAGAGGATTATTAGGAATAGGTTCTTTTATATTGGCAAAAAAGTATTAATGTTAATTAAATACGTATAGAAGTTTTGCTTTTTCTGCGATCTTATAACTGTAAGCATTATTTTAGTAAACAGTTTGTAAGATATAGCTGTATATTTATTTGAAGTTTTTAAATGACATTGTTTTATGGTATCAATAAAAAAAGGCATCTACTATTTAATTCATAATAGAGCACAGTTTTGTGACTCTATAGTCAAGAACTATTTAGGTTTTCTTCCTGATAGACTTTATCTTTCATTAAGATATCGTTTTTTAATGGGGCATTGGATTAACTGGAGGAATCCTAAAACTTTCACGGAAAAACTCCAATGGTTGAAAGTTTATGATTTTAAGCCAGAGTATACACAAATGGTAGATAAGTTAGCCGTGAAGGAATATGTTGCTTCTCGTATAGGAAATGAATACATTATTCCGACTATAGGCGTATGGAATAGGGTTGAAGATATTGACTGGGAGTCCTTGCCTGATCAATTTGTTTTAAAAACGACCCATGGAGGTGGTAGTTGTGGAGTTGTTATTTGTACAGATAAAGCTTGTTTTGATAAGGAGAAAGCAATTCTAAAATTGCAGAGTTCTATGCGTTCAAATGCAGGAACAACCTTTAGAGAAAAGCCTTATTTAGATGTGCCGCGAAAAATAATTGCTGAGAAGTTTATTGTAGGAACTAAAGAGAATAGTAACTCTAAATTTTCGGATTTGCCCGATTATAAGTTTTTTTGTTTCAATGGTGAGCCTCAATTTTGTCAAGTTATCCGTGATAGAAATAGCAATGAAACTATCGATTTCTATGATATGGAATGGAATCATATGCCGTTTATAGGATTGATTCCTGTAGCTATGAATGGTGATAAGGTAGCAAAAAATGGTGATAAGAATGTTGCAAAGCCTATTCATCTTGAGATTATGAAGAATATATGTCGCAAATTGAGTAGTAATATTAAATTTGCAAGAATAGATTTGTATGTCGTTGATGATAAGGAATATTTTGGCGAAATAACATTTTATCCTGCTGCTGGTTTTGGTAAATTTAATCCCGACGATTGGAATGACCGCCTTGGCGATTTAATCCAACTTAATGGTCATAAATGTGGGGGGCAGAATCTTAGTAACACCTGCAGGAGGTGTTAAGTTTGAAAAAGAGAATTCAATTGAGGCTTTAAAAGATTATAAGTTTTTCTGCTTTAATGGGAAGGTCAAATGTTTTAAAATTGATTTTAACCGTTTTGTAGATCATCATGCTAACTATTATTCCCCAAAAGGCAACTTGTTACCATTCGGAGAAAAAGGTCTTGAACCTGATCCAAATCATATAGAAATAATGCCGGAAAATCTGGAAGATATGATTTCTCTTGCTGATTTTTTATCTCAAGATTTTAAGTTTTTAAGGGTGGATTTGTATAATGTTCATGGCCTAATTTATTTTGGAGAACTTACATTCTATCCAGCTGCAGGAATGGGAGCTTTCGTACCTAGTGAATGGGATGATAAAATAGGAAATTGGCTACGGCTGAAGTGAAAATAATGACAACGGTTATAATGAGTATCTAAAGTTTCGCAAGTGAAAATTCACAAGCGTGATTTAACGTAATTTTGAAATAAAAAAGGCTCTGAAGTTTGTATAACTCACAGAAAATGAGAATCTTTACAATCGCTAAACAATAAAGATAAAACTTCAAAGCCGTGAGCAAAGATACAAAAAAAATTTCTGATCTGCGAAGCTTTTTCGCAAAAAAAGAAGATAATCGTGCAATTAAGTGCATTATGGGTGTGATGAAACATATAAATATACGCTCCAGCCAGATTGGAGTAGAGAAGAAAGAGAACTGCAAGTTCACCACTTTGCAGGTACTCAACCTCCTCATGCTCTTCCCGTTCTTCGTAGTCAAGAATGCGAGTCGATACTCCAACTCGTCCTTGAGTAAATTGTTCAATTGTGATAAAGACATGTTCTATCGTTTTATGAATGATGGCAACGTCAAGCACCAGCAAAAGGAGAAGGCATGCAAACACAACAAAATGCTTCGCTGTACCTATTGAACAGTGGACGTCAGGTTGGATGGCGTGCCAGTCCGCTTGTTCTTTTGCAAACGAGGACGCAAGGGAAACTGGAATGGGTTGTTGACCACAGACCTTTCTCTTAGCTTCCTTGAAGCGTATCGTATTTATGCCAGACGATGGGCTACCGAAGTTGCATACAAGGATTGCAAGACCTTGCTGAACTTTGGTAAATGCCAGTCTGTACATTTTGCCGCTCAAATTGCTAGCTTCACTTTGACAATGATGCAGTATAACATCTTGTGTACAGTGAAGAGATTTGAAGCGTATGAAACCATCGGTGGTCTCTTTACAGAGGTTACCAATGACACTCTCGAGTTGTCCGTAACGGACAAGATATGGGCTATCATTTTGGACTTCGTTCTGGAAGCAGCAGAGCGTTACTCTATAGATGCTACAGAGTTGCTGGCAGATTTCATCGAAAGTAATCCTGTTGCCCATACGCTACGTAATATGTATATTTATAAACAAGCAAGTTGATATTTATTCACTTGCGAAACTTTAGTATCTAAAACATGCTTTACTTTTAAGTAAAGCTAAGTTGATTATAGTATGTCTTGTGCTTTATACTTATTTCTTTTAATTATAATGATTTGCTTTCTGGCTAAAATGGTTAAAAATCAGGCAGAAAGGGATAATATATTAATAATCATTGCGATATTTGCATTGATATTTGTAAATGCGTTTAAGGACTATCGTCTTTTACCAGATATATCTGGTTATGTTCCTGCGTTTAAATATATAGCTAAAGAGAATTCTAACTTTTTAGATGCAACGAACTATTACAAGATGCAATGGGGATATTATGCTTTAAATAAATTTATAGGCTTTTTTTCTTCCAATGTACATTTTTTTATGGGTGCTATGGAAGCGATTATATGTATTCCTTATTTTATTTTATTTAAAAGGTATTCAAAAAGTGTTGCTTTTTCTACAATATTATATATGATGAGTTGGCTTCAAAGTTCCTTTGTATTAAGACAGTATTCTGCAATTGCTTTTTGTATTTTATCTTTAATGTTATATTTCGATAAAAAATATAAAATTGCATTCTTGTGTTTCGTTTTCTCAGTTTTGATACATCCGACTGCTGCTATTTTTATATTAAGTTTAATATTATGTTATCTAAGAAAAGAAAAGCATATTATAATGTTTATGGTGGCTGTATTCTTTGTATCATTCTTAGGAGGTTCCTTCTTTATAGACAATTTTACCGAAAATGTACCAGGTTATGATGTATATAGCATGCAAGCTACAGAAGAAGTGAGTAGTAAATTAACATCCTTCCTTTTACAGTCAAGTTTAGTCTTGCCTTTACTTCTATTACTGATTAAAAAGATTATAATCCTTTCTGATGTAGAAAAGGTTTTTGTTAAAATGGAGATCTTAGCATTTTCTATTCGTTTAGGACTATTCTTTATTGGTAATTATTCTGATACGATAGAGCGATTGTTTATGTATTTTACTTTTGTTGACTTTTTATTGATACCATTGATTGTAAAGAGCTTAAAAATAAAATGGATGAAATTCCTGTTTGCATCATGGTTTATATTTGTTTATTGGTGGTTGTTTGCGATATCGAACAACTCTTATATATCTGATTTTAAGTTAAATTTTTATTTATAATTTTTAAATGAGAGTTTTGTTATTTATTGATAATCTTGGCGCTGGCGGTGCTCAACGCCAATTTTGCGGGTTAGCAAGTTTGCTTAAGCAACATGGATATACAGTAAAGGTAATTACGAATTATGCATATTCGTTTTATCTCCCTCTACTGCGTGAAAGTGATATAGACTATGAGTGTCTGAATAAAAATTCTTATTATTGTTTGCCAACTTTGATGAAATCATTGAAAGGTTTTAAGCCGAATATTGCAATTTCATTTCAGACAACTCCAAATTTCTTGGCATGCATTGCTTGTTCTTTTTTGTGCATTCCGCTTGTTGTTTCGGAGAGAAATACTCATATTAATATATCTATTAAAGATAGAGTTATAGTGAATTTTTATCGCTTAGCTGATTTTGTTGTACCAAATTCGTATTCAGAAAAATCATATCTTGTCAAACATTTTTCTTTTCTGAAGAATAAGATACAGACAATATCTAATTTTGTTGATTTGAAAAAATTTGCCTATCATAATAGAACTTTTAGAAGAGCGAATAAGGTTGTTTTAGTTGTTGCTTCTGTTCGTGCGTCAAAAAATACTAAAGGTTTTATAGAGGCTTGCAGAATTGCGATAGAAGCTGGGTGTACTTCGCAGTTTATTTGGTATGGGGTAAATCCTACTGCAAGTGAATATTCTTCTGATAATATGTATACCCAAGAATGTTTAGATTTAATAAAATCATATAAACTTTCAGGTCAGATATTGTTGTTGGACAAACGTATAGATATTGAAAATGCATATCAAGATGCTGATATATTTTGTCTACCTTCTTTTTTTGAAGGTACGCCAAATGTAATTTGTGAAGCTATGGCTTCTGGACTCCCTGTTGTTTGTAGTTCTGTTTGCGACAATCCTATATATGTGAAAAATAACGATAATGGATTATTATTTAATCCTCATGATGTTCAAAATATGGCAGAAGTATTATTAAAAATATCAATGATGGACAATGTTACTTTGAGTAAATGGGGAGCAAAAAGTCGGCAGATTGTAGAGAACAGATGTAATGAACAGTCATTTGTAGAAAAATATATAGATCTTATAAAAAGGTTTGCAAAATGAAAAAAAATATGGTAAGAGTACTATTATGTTCTCAATCTCCTTCTAATAATGGAGGAGTTCGTGTTTGGTGTGGGACAGTTTTGTCTTATTTTAAAAAACATGCTGAAATTGATGATATTAGTATAAAAATCGATTTGTTTTCGACTACGCGTAGTGTTTCGATGACAAATTTACTGCCCTGGTATATTAAGTTATATGTAGATATTAAGGATTTTTGGTTTAAACCATTTAAGTTGTTTTTTCAACTTGCCAGATATAATTATGATATATTTCATATGGTGAGTGTTGGAGGACAAGGATTAATAAGAGATATACTTTTTGTGTATATTTGTAGGTTATTTAAAGTGAAAACAATAATTCATTTTCATTTTGGAAGAATTCCTGAAATTCTAAAAAAGAATGATATTGAATCTTATTTATTTAAGAAGGTTATACGCATAGCAGATAGAATTATAGTTTTAGATCAAAAATCGAAAAATGCCCTAATGCCTTTTTATGACAAAAAAGTAATAAAGTTGGGTAATCCATTTTCTGATGATCTCCTCAATATATGCGTTTCTCAAGAAAGACGTATCAAGAGAAAAATAATATTTGTCGGGCATATGGTTAAGACTAAAGGTATAATGGAATTGTTAGAGGCATGTTATGATATAGAAGGAATTTCCCTTTATATCTATGGTCCATCAAATGCGCAAGAAGAAGCTGACGTGAATCAATTTATCATCAAGCATCCATTTAAAGGTGAAATTAATATTTGTGGTTTAAAGCCATTAAATATTATTTATGAAGAAATGTGTAGTGCTGATTTGTTTGTACTTCCTACTTATACTGAAGGTTTTCCATATGTTATTATGGAAGCTATGGCTTGTGGATGCCCAATTATTTCTACGCCTGTCGGCGCAATAGAAGAAATGCTAACTTCTGATGAAGGTATATTAGGGTACTTGGTTCCTGTTAAAGATTCTCATTCGTTAAAAGAAAGAATATTATATTGTTTGGCTAACAGAAATGAAACTTTGTTGTTGGGTGAAAAAGCAAGAAAAAAGGCGCTAAATTGTTTTTCTTCTGATGTTATGATGAAGAAGCTATTCTGTCAATATTTGAAGGTTATAAACTGTTAATGCTTAGATTAGGTGGATTTGTATTGATTGAAGTGTAAGTATTCTTTTATGCAGAACTTATTATCCCGAACTGAGGTCAAAATTAGGAAAATGATGCCGCCGTGCAAAGTTACAATATTATTTTGAGATATGCAATACGGTGTTGAGCGGATACTTACGTTGAAATCACCCTTCGTCTGGTGGGGGGATTTGGCAAGATGCCGATATTTGCGGCTAGTGATAAATATGAATACATGGCTTCGCCAAATCAAAGTGGTGTTCGCTTTGGTAATCGATATTACTTCAATGCCTTTGGTATGCGAAGCAATGAGGTGAATCCACACAAGAAGCATTATTTGGGATTGGGTGACTCTGTTTTGTTTGGTGGTGTACAAACAGACCAAGATAGTCTTGCTACTTCACTTTTCTCAGCTGAGACAGGTATGCAGATGTTGAATATCTCTGCTGGTAGTTGGGGTCCTGATAATTGTGCGGCTTATCTCAAGGAGAAGGGTATGTTTAACGCAAAGGGTATCTTCTTATTGGTAAGCAGCCATGATGCTCATGATAATATGGATTTCACGCCTGTTGTTGGCGTTCATCCTTCTTATCCTGACAAGCAGTATTTCTGTGCTATGGCTGAGGTCCTTTGTAGATATATTTACCCTCGATACATTAAGCCGTTATTTGATAAAGGTAATAATGAACTTGATCCTGACCAAAAGGTATTGGCTGGTGTAGATATTCATAAGAATGGTAAGGCCTTTAATCCTGGCTTTAATCAGTTAAAGGCTATGGCTGATAGTGTCAAGATTCCATTCGTAGTATATCTTCATGCAGACCAGGAAGAGAATGCTGGTAAGAAATATAATGAACAAGGTGATGAAATCATAGCTTGGTGCAATAAACATCAAGTAAGATTGATAGAAGATCTTCATCTTTTAACCAAAGATGATTATCGTGATGGTATCCACATCAATGCTAAAGGGCAGAGAATTGTGGCAAATGTTATGGAAAAGGAGTTCACTTCATTATACGAATAACGAATATTTACAAACACATCGAAACCAAATACTCTGCTAAGGTTATGGCAGAAGAAATGATGAAAGTATATCAAACTTTAAAATGAAAGAAAATAGTTTCTTTTTATCTTGTTTTTATGGAAACTCTAAAATTTTCAATACTCCAAATTTCTGACTTGCATAAGGATTCTGATTTCAATTATAATCAATTGATTGATTCTTTAAAATCGGATATAGCCAATTATGCAAAATTAGGAATCTATCCTGTAAAATATATTGTTGTATGTGGAGACCTTATCCAAGGAACTCGTAATACTGATATTGCTAAGGGTAATCAAGATATACAAAGACAATATGAAGAGGTTGCTGTATTTTTGCATAATCTGGTTGATGTATTCTTAAATGGAGACATTAATCGATTGATCATGGTGCCTGGCAATCATGACGTGAACAGAGCTGTCTCAAGCAATAGTATGAAGCGCATTGACGCTTCTGAACAAGAAAAGGTGCAGAAAAGTTATTGGGAGAGATATGGTAAGAAGCAGATTTATCGCTTTGATTGGAAAACTCTTTCCTTTATGCAAATTATTGATGAGAAGTTCTATACTTCAAGATTTGACAGTTTTGTGACATTCTTTAACCGGTTCTATTCCTCTATTGGCAGGACGTTTCCTGTAAGTCCTGAGGAAGATGCTTCTTTGATTGCATTTCCTGATGATAAGATAGCTTTTGCTTGTTTTAATAGTTGTTGTCAACTTGACCATCTCAATGTAATGGGTACTATAAATGAAAATGCTCTTCACTGCGTTTATGGGGATCTGAGTAGTTGTTATAGTAATGGCTATCTAATATTGGGAGTATGGCATCATCATATTTATGGTGTTCCCTATAGATGCGATTTTATGGATATGAATATTACTAAGAGTATGGCATGTAATCATATCCTTGTAGGATTATTTGGACACCAGCACAAGTCTGAGGTAGTTGAAGAGTTAAACGACTTGGCTGAAGATATAGAACGTGACAAAATGCATCTGATAAGTTCTGGAACATTATTTGGTAGCAGAAAAGAGATGTTGCCAGGCGTAAAGCGACAATATAATCTGATTAATGTAGAAATTGAAAATGGTTCAGCAAACTTGGAAGTTTTTGGGCGTGAAGATAAGATGAATGATGCTCCTTATCCGATATGGGGTGAGAAACATCTGCTTAAGGGTAAAAAATCTTTGGTATTTCAGGTACCTCTTAATAAGCTGTCGGATGATGATTTGATAAGAATTATTGATGAGGAAACTAGAGTGTCTGGAGATTTCAAAAATGGAATATTACGTATGAAACAGCTTAATAATTCTGTAAAGCAAAGGTTCATAGATGAATATATCCAGCAGTTAAGTTTGGAAGGAGATGATTTGAACTTTATTCTGAAGGTATTCAAACAACCACTTTCAAATATGGAGTATTGCTATTTAATGCAAGCTTCTATCTTTACAAATGATGTAGATGTTGTTCGAAAACTTATAGGGATGTCTCAATATAAGGATTCTAATGATATATTAGTCACAAGTCAAATTGCCGAAGGGAAAAATTTTATAAAGAAATATAGAAAACCATGGGAAAAATAGCAATGAAATTCGAGGCAAAGTCCATGCTTAATATGCTTTGCCAGTCTCTTTATGACACTTTGTTGGTCGTTCTTCGTGAGAATCTTCAAAATGCATACGATGCAGTCCTTATGAGACTTCATGAAGATACATCATATGTGGATCCTTTGATTTCGATAGATGTCAAAGATGGACATATCGTAGTGAAGGATAATGGTATTGGCATGTCTGCAGAAGAGGTTGAAACAAACTTTTGGACAGCTGGTAAAAGTGGCAAGAATAATGATGTGGCTAAAGCAGCTGGCGTTGTTGGTACTTTTGGAATCGGTGCATTTGCCAACTTTGGTGTATGTACTCACCTTTCACTTTCTACCAAGAAAATATTCTCTAATACCAGATGTTTGTGTAATGCGGATAGAGAAGACTTGGATAACATAGAAATGAATTCTATAAATGATTCTGATACAGAATACGGAACCATTATAGACGCAACGATGGATTCGGACAGACAGATTTCTGCACAAGATGCCTTAGATTATATCACACAGTATGTGCAGTATCTGAAAATACCAGTATTCTTCAATGGTGAGTTGATTAGCCAGAATGACTATAAAGGAGGGTATAATAGATTGGATTTTTTTCATATCCAAAAGGAACATGCAGGGCTTTTATACTCATTCGATTATGCTATAGATATTTATTCTAAGTCTCCTGTCCAGGCGAAAGCTTTTATCAAAAATATCCATATCGGAAATATGGATTATGAAGGTGATTTGATGCTTGACACTCAAAAAGACAGATTGTTTGGTTTCCGTAATGGATTTGGATTGTCGCCAATACTGCTTTCATCTATCTATTCGTTTGGAGGTGTTGTCAATATGAGTATGCTTAAGCCTACCGCTGGAAGGGAAGCTATCAATCAGTCTTGTTTGGGAATATTGCAACGACTTATGCATGTTTGGGAAGATGTCTTTTCTTTATATATATCTAATCAAGAATATGCGGATAAGTATAGAAATTTCTTGCATTATTTAGATGTAAACAATCGTGTAGAATTGGCACGGAATATCAATATACAGAAGGCTAATGAGGAAAATGAGTTTATAAAGTTAGGTGATTTGGTACAAGATACGGAACATGCTCGTTTTTATAAGGGTTCTGACACGTCTATTTTGCGGAAGTTTTCTGATTCTGATTATGTAATTGGTATTGTTTCTCGTGAATATCCACGTCGTAATGTTCAGTTGCGTTATCTCAGCAATTTTGGTGTTGATGAGATTGATGATCATGTAGAGGTGTTGAAAATATATAATCTTAATGGTTATGAAAATGTTGCTTGGTATTCGGTAAAGGTAAAAATACAACAGAAATTAAAAGATGAATATTTGATAACCAATAACCGAGTTGAATTTGCAGACATCAGTCATAATCTTCCCTATTATGTAGAAACTAAAGAGGATGAGGTTGTCGTCTATATTAGAAAAGATGATGCAGAAATTACCAATATCGTTAAATTGTATAAAAGCGATTATTCGGTTTTCGACCCTTTGATAGTGGATTATGTACGCAACTATATTTATCAACAGATTAAACCTTACATCCCGTCAAGTAGCCGGATGGGAATCGAGGCTTTCCAATCTTTGATGAAAAAGAAAAAGGAGTCTTTTTCCATTGAGAAAGATGATTTGATGTCGATAGACAACACGTTTGAATTATTTAAGGAAGGTAAAATCACAATAGAACAATTTTCTTCAATAATTAAGAAAAGTCAGCAGAAATCTCAACAAACATTGAATGTTAACAATATAGTAGATGTAGACGAAGTTGTCAAAACAATTTCTGTTAATGTTAACATCGAAGAAGAAAAAAAGTTGGCTCAACAACAAAAAGATGATGATGTATTTGCCCCATTACCTCCAATCCTGCGCCTTAATGTAGAGACTAAGGCTAAATTGTTGACAACAGATGTTGAATCTTCATTGTTGCATGGTTATAAGAAATTCTTAACATTGACAAATGCAATGACCAGGGAGTATTATACTTTCTTTATGAATCCTCATACAACAAGAGTAATTTGGAGTATGCATCGTATCATCTTCGTGTTTACTTTGGAAGGCGGGAATTATACATTGTATTATGATATGGAGTTGAAAAAACATTTAGACAGAGAACTCACAGGTGGAAAAATGTTGCCAACAACAACAATTATAACCAAGAATAAAGTCTTTGTACCAATTCCTCATGAATTGGAGGATTATTTCTCTTTAAGAGGTGGGTCTCTTAATTTTACCATTCACTATGATTCAGTGGATGGAGAAGAATAATTAATTGATTGTAAACGGAAAGGTTGGTAAGGATTTCTAAAATGGAAGCTCCTTGTAACCTTCTAAGCTATATTGTTTTTATGTTGACTTTAGAACGACATACTCCTGGGCATGTGTCTAAGAGTATAAAATGTAAGCGTGCGGTGTGGAACATCACTGCAACATTATTATTCCGTCCTTTTATCACTCCTGTTTTTCGTAAATGGCGTATAGCCTTGTTGCGAATGTTTGGAGCTAAGGTGGAATGGGATGCAAATGTTTATGCTTCTGTAAAGATCTGGGCTCCTTGGAGGCTGCAAATGGGGCATCGTGCTTGTTTGGGACCTGAAGTAATTTGCTATAACCAGGACTGGGTGGTTCTGGAGGATGATGCCATCGTATCGCAGTATTCGTATCTATGTACAGCAAGTCATGATGTTGATTTTGCTAATACTGCAGACTGTGGTCTCATCACCTCTCCGATAGTCCTGCGTCGAGGAGCATGGATTGGTAGCCGTGCATTTGTTGGTATGGGTGTAGAAATTGGAGAAAAAGCTGTAATTGGAGCCACGGCTTCTGTATATAAGAATGTAGAATCTTTGACTATTGTTGGAGGTAATCCGGCAAAGGTTATTAAGAAAAGAATTTTGTTGAATAATAAGGAAATTTGATTTAGTAAAAGAACAATTTGAAAAGGCTATACAGTTCTTTGCAGAGGGGCTTTCAGGTAATTCTTTACTTGATTGCTAAAAGGATAATGATTACGTTTAAACAAATTTATAAACGATGAGCGATAATAAAACAAAGTACCTTGTACTGAAAGGATGTGCAGGTTTGGGTAATAGATTTATTACTCTGATGAAAGCTATCAATTATGCCAAATTGTCTGGTCGTACCTTATATGTAGATTGGAGTGATGGTATGTTTGCTGCGTTAGGTAAAAATGCCTTTTCAGAGTATTTTGATATAAAAGGTATCAAGTGTTGTAATCTCGAGGATGTAATGAGTGCTTATGAAACTGGAGCAACATGCTATCCTTCCAAAATGCGTAAAGATGATTTGACTAACCCTATCTGTGAAGAACGTGATGTAAAGGGGCAGTTTGTTGTTTATTTGCCAAAGATTGCGAGAAAGACCATTTATAAGGTCGCTTTATCTGTAGTTCCTCTCCATAAATTGGTTTATATTTTGGGCTTGCAGTCTTTCCAAAGAGTTGAAGTAAAAGATAAATTATCATGGAAGTATGTGGTTAAACATATGCTTGATGGTGATAATCTTCCTCTAGGCTCTAATATTTGGCCATGGCTTCATGCACGGATAGTGCTTTTTGCAGATTTCAGACCTTTGGTATCAATGAAGAATTTCTTTAACTATGTTTCTTTGAAAAAAAATATGTATGATAAGATTGCTTCTAAAGCTTCAGAGTTGGGGGTACAGAATGCGGTTGGTGTTCATGTTAGATATACGGATAAGAAACCAAAAGGGCAATTGGATATTTTACATCATCAGCTGAAAAGTATGATTGAAGCTGATTCTTGTTTAAAGATCTTCTTGTGTTCTGATAATCCTGATGTGGTAGAAGATTTCAAACGTATATATCCTGGTAAGGTGTTACTTTATGAAAAGTTTATTCCGAAGGTAGAGGATGGAGGTATTCATATTTGGGCAGCACAGCATGCCACAGACGAGGTAAAACAAAGAATGTTTGAGGATAGTATTACAGAAATGTGGATGCTGTCTATGAGCAAAACTCTTTTCTGGCAAGGTAATTCTTCTTTCAGCTATATTTCTAAGTTGCTTCGAGATAAGGAAAATAAAAAAAATATAGACTGGTTGAAGCTTAAGTAATTTTTCTTTTTAAATAAAGACACGTATGAGAATTGCAATAGATTTAACATCCTTATATGCACGTAAACGCACAGGTATTGAAATGTATGCTATTGATTTATATCGAGCATTACTTTCAACATCTCATGAGATTATTCCGATCTTTCACGTGAAAAATGAGTTAGATAATAATCCTAAAGCGTTTATAATTAGTGAGAGTAATAGAATTGTTTTGGAAAACGTTAGATTATCAATCGCGGTAAGAAAAATCAATCCAGATGTGGCATTGTTTCCTGTTTTTCCTCCACCAATTGATCTTTGTCTTGCATTCAAAGGGAAAGTAATGCCAACTCAGCATGATTGTGCATTTTTGAAATTCCGAGATACCTTGAATTTTGCAGCAAAGTATTATCTTACGCCAAAGATGTTATGGGCATTTAAGTGGGTAGATGGTATTATTACCATTTCTGAGACGGAGAAAAAACAACTTTCTGTTTACACTAAAAAGCCTATATATAATCTAGGTGAGAATATTGCTATCGGATTTAAAGGTGCTTCTGAAAAGGCGAATCTTCAATTGCTTGAAAAATGGAATCTGCGTCCTGAATCATATTATATATCGGTTTCTACTATAGAGCCCCGTAAGAATTTCAAATATCTTCTCAAGGTGATAGCTCCAATTCTGAAAGACCGGAATATGAAGCTAGTACTCGTAGGAAGAGAAGGATGGGGGGGCGATGAAGAATTAAAGGCACTGATAGAGCAGATGAAGGATTATCTGATATTTACTAATTACGTATCAGATGAAGAACTCATTTCCCTTTATCATTACGCTTACGCCTTTGCATTGTTATCACTTGATGAAGGCTTTGGAAGAACCCCTTTTGAGGCTGTGGCTTGTGGATGCAAACATATCATATTGAGTGATATAGAAATCTTCCATGAAACATTTGATAATAATGCAACATTCTTGCCATTGAATAATGTAGAGGAAGCTAGAAAAATCCTTCTTGTGGATAAAAACAATGAAATAAACAATGATTTTAAGATTCCATTTCAGGTAATGGAAGAAAGAATTAAGGAGTTGTTTAAATGATAGCATACAACTGTTAGATACAGCTGAATGGCAAATGCCAAACTGCTATTTTCTTGAATAACTAATTGTTAGTTATAAAAAATGTATTCTATGATAAATCAAATTCACAACGATATTCAAGTAATAATCATGGCTGGTGGCATTGGCAGCCGCTTTTGGCCAATGTCAACCCCCAATTACCCAAAGCAGTTCATAGATGTGATGGGTGTGGGCCGTTCCCTCATACAATTAACAGTAGATAGATTGAAGCCAATCTGTCCTGTTGAGAATATGTGGGTAGTGACAAACGAGAAATATATCAGCATTGTCAAGGAACAAATCCCTGACATGCCAGTAGATAACATATTAGCAGAGCC
>ERZ1026856.890-NODE-890-length-16505-cov-31.187052_pt1 | contig 16505 bp, 24 predicted proteins | sample MGYA00380158_ERZ1026856 | MGnify/ENA primary metagenome ERZ1026856 (study PRJEB33269, sample SAMEA4719794) | human gut metagenome | biome: human-associated habitat; feature: organic feature; material: feces | place: Cameroon | collected 2013-10 ...
AAAATTCGTTGTAAATGGAAAAATAGTTAGCGCTGAAAGCAATAGACGTGCAATTGTTTCATTATACCCTTGTTTAAATTATGCAGTTGGACAAGGGATATTAAGTTTAACAAAAGCAGTTAAGATAGCAAATAGCACTTTTGGAGTGCATATAAGTAGAAGTTTAAATGCATATAATGTTTCTAAAAGTTGCTACTTAAATAGCATAATTAATTACAAATACTATTTATAGAGGGTTTTAATTAATCCTCAGTTGCTGAAAGTTAAATACTTTCATAGGAATTAAATAAAAAAATAAGATTATTTAGGAGGGTTTTATATTATGAAAAAATTAATAAATTGTACACCTCATGATATCAATATAATGGATGGTGATAATAATATTATACTTACCATACCAACTTCAGGAACTCTAATAAGGGTATCACAAACTACTACTGATGCAGGAAGTATAATTACTAATGGAATAGAAATTCCTATAACTGATAATACTTTTGGTGATGTTATAGGATTACCTCCACAACAAGCTGATACTATCCTTATTGTATCTGCTATGGTTGCCAACGCTTGCAAAACTAGAACTGATTTAGCATTAGTAAACGAATCCGTGAGAGATGATAAGGGAAGAATAATAGGCTGTAGAAGTCTATCTTTTCCAAATAGAGGGTTTTAATTAATCCTCAGTTATTGCCGAAAGTTAAAAACTTTCATGAGAATTAAACAAAAAAATGAAAATATTTATTGACTTTATATAGCATTTAGGCTATAATATAGTTAATAAATAAAAATTTTGGGAGGGTTATATATGAAATACTTTGAAAACTTAGAAACTATGGAAGCAGTTAAAAAACAATATAGAAAATTAGCCATGAAGTTTCACCCTGATAGAGGTGGAGATGAAGAAATATTTAAAGAAATAAATAATGAATATGAAGAAGCGATTGAATATGCAAAACAAAATGAATTGAATAAAACTAAAACTAAAAAAGAAGAAGACTTTATAAAAAGTCAATACAGAAATTCTAGTAATTTTAGAAAAACAATAGATAAATTAATTCAACTTGTCAATATTAATATAGAAATATGTGGCACTTGGTTATATATAACTGGAAATACATATCCAGTAAAAGAGTATTTAAAAAATGAATTTGGAGCATTTTGGAGCAAAAGTAAAAAATGTTGGTGCATTGCTCCTGAAGGTAAAAATTTTAGAAAGTCAAAAGGTTTCAAAGGAAGAAATATGAGTTCTATAAGAAATACTTATGGAAGTAACAAAATAAAATCAGAAGGAACTTTATTATTAGAAACTAATTAATATTAATCCTCTACTATAATAGTAGAGGATTTTTTTTATACCCATAATCAATAGAATTGACAAGAATTAATTTTAAATATGAGTTTATGGTTTAATGAATAAGTTATTTATTGAACAGTTATAACTGCCTTAGAATCCATTTAAATAGCTTAGAGAAGTATATTTTTTATGGAGAATTAAATATTTTTATGAGTATTTATTGACTTTTAATAATATGTTAAGTATAATATAAGTAAAAAAATAAAAGGAGTTGGTAAATATGAATAATATCATAATTAATGGCACACAAGATTTTATGGGAGTTAAAATACCAGTGATAGAAGGTGGTTTTGGTGAAGGAAAAAGATGTTTAACTGATAAAGTTATATCTGAAATACATAATATGAAAATGATTCATGTTAGAGAAACACTTAATAAAAACATCAAAAGATTTAAAGAAGGTGTAGATTTTATAAATCTTAAACGTATCGACGACAACGATACGTTGACAAAAATGGGTTACGCTAAACAATCTATAACACAAGCTAAAAATATTTACTTATTATCAGAAAGAGGTTATGCAAAACTTATAAAAATAATGGATACAGATTTAGCCTGGGAAATACATGATAAATTAGTTGATGATTATTTTACTATGAGAGAAATTGTAAATTCAAAAGAAAAAATATTAGCTGAAACATTTTATAAATCTATATTTTCAAATACAGAAGAAGATAGAGTTTTAAATACAAAATTATTCGGTGAACTAAAAGAAGAATATGGGGCTGAAAAATAAATGAAGGATACACATATAGACAAGCATTAAAAATATTAAATAATAACCTTAACAATAATATTAGTTTAGAATACTTAATGAATAAACTTAAAAAAATAAATTGGTTAGATAAAAATGAAATTGAAACACAATATGCCAAAGATAATAATTATATGTATAGATATTATAAATACAGTAAAATAACAGATGATGGTTTAAATAAATTGTTAGAATTATTACAATAGGGAGTTGGTAATATAATAAACAGTCAAATTAATTATAAGTATTATTTATAGAGGATTATATTAATCCTCAGTTATCCCAAAGTTAAAATTAAATTTAGCTTTGGGTTTTTATTTGGTATTAATCGACAAAATTTGACAAAAATTAAATTTAAATATGAGTTTATGATTCAATGAATAACTTATTTATTAAGTAGTTATAACTATCTTAGAATCCATTTAAATAGGTTAAAATGATACATTCTTTATGGAGAATTAAATATTTTTATGAGTTTTTTAATGATTTATTAATTTTATCACTTAAAGATACAAAGATTTTTTACCGAACATATTGTTCGGTAAAACATTTAGAGGAGGTTTCAAAGTAGCACAAGGGAATTTTTAGTAAGGGAAAATATTTCCCTTCTAACTATAAAAGTTATTTTATATTAGATAAGAAATAACAAAGTAATACAAAAGATATTTTAGTAGAAAACAAACCGTGCCCTACTAACTATTTAGGAGGAGACAAGATGTCTTCTCCTAAAATATCTAAAATCCATATATAAAAAAATATATAGATTTTTTTATTTAAATACTTGACAATAAATAAACACTAGTATATTATTATAGTATAAAAATAAATAAAAAAAATGAATAAGGGAGTTGTTATTATGAACAGATTTGAATCTTTAAGAAAGAATTTAGAAGATAGAGGTAATTACACTGATTTATTAGAACTTGTTGAAGTTATAAGTTATAATAGTTTTTATTTAGATTGGTTAATAGTTCATGATATGGAAGAATTCAACGAATTAATGGAAGGTTTAGAGCCATTAGAAATAGCAGAAAAAATTGAAAATGGTAACTTTAATTCTAACAAAGATTTATTCCATTATAATGACAATGAAGAACTAGTAAGCTATACAGAATGTGACTATGAAGAATATGTTTATGATTCTATTGACTATATAGAGGAAGACATAGAATTAATAATTAGAGATAGTAAGAAAAACAATGACTTAAAAAATATAATAAAAGATTTAAATGATAATAATATATTCAAGCAAATATTAATATCATTAGAGGATTTTAATTAATCCTCAGTTATGGAAAGTTAAAAAAATAAAAAATATTTTTAAATTTTTACTTGACAATAGATAAGTGCTATGATATAATTATAGTATAAAGATTAATTAGGAGGATTAAAGAATGAAAACAAATAAGGAAATAATAATAAATAAAATAAAAAGTGAAGGGTATACATTAGGTATATATGATAATACATTAGATAAACTTAATAAGCAAAACTTAAAAAAGGTTTTAGATAATATAAAATATGTTTCAGATACAAAAGTTTTTATCAATAGAAAACCTTATATAGTTGAAATATCAGAAGTAGATTCAGAGATTGATTTTAGTATAATAACATTAGTTGAATATGAAAGCAGATATGGAAAATGGTATTAAGAGGATATTTAATAATATCCTCAGTGAGAAAATTTAAAATTTATTTTTAAGTTTTCAGTTGACATTATATAATTACTAGTATATAATATAAATATAATAAATAAATAAAAAGGGAGTTGGTTATATGTTGCTATTAACAGTAGAAGCAAAAAATAATATGTTTTCAGAGGATAGAGAGTTGGATATGAACGCAATTAAATTTGACAATTTTTATTTAAGCTATTTCAATGAAGGCATAGAGGATTTGTTAAGCAGTGTATCCGATGAGTGGGTAAAAGTCAACGATGACATGATACATGATGACATCAATAGAATGAATTTCAATTTTTACTTTAAGAGGATTTTATAATCCTCAGTTATCACCCAAAGGGTGAATAAAAAAATAAAAAGGAGATTTGATATTATGAAAAAATTAATAAAAAAAATTACTATGGTAGGTTTAATAGGTTTAATGGTTTTAGGGAATGCAGTAACAATTAATGCTAAAGTAATTCAAGGAACAAAAGGAAGAACTTACATAACACTTGACAGCATAGAAAAGAAAGAAAATAAAGAAGTATTAAACTATTTAGGAATAACAAGTTATAGCTTAAAAATGAATAAAAAAGAATACGTAGTTAGATTTAGAACTAATTTAAACAGTACTAAAACTAAAAAAATAGTAAAACAAGTAGCAAATAAACTACACGGAACAAAGATAGAAAAAGACTTAAAAGAATATAGAACCTATAAAGTGACAGTAAAAGGAATTGACAACAAAGGCAGAACTCATATTTATAGCATAAAAGGACATAAAGTAAAATAAGAGGATTTTAATTAATCCTCAGTTATGGAAACCTAAAATTTATTTTTAGGTTTTTATTGACTTTTAATAAAGGTATAAGTATAATATAATCAAATAAGAATAAAAGGAGCTGATAATATGAATAATATCATAATTAATGGTACACAAAGTTTTATGGGTAAAGAAATACCTGTTATAGAAGGTGGATTTGGTGAAGGTCAAAAGGTTATATTAGCTAAAACAATAAGTGAGATACATAATGTGGAAGTGAAAAAAGTTAATGAATTGATTAATAAAAATTTAAATGAATTTGACTTTGGAATTGATATTTTAGATTTAAAACAGGTCGATAAAAAAGACCTGTTTTTAGAAAATAACTTATTTACTAAAGCACAATGGGGAAATGCTAAATATATTTATTTACTAAGTGAACAAGGTTATATGGCATTGGTAATGTTGATGAGAACTGAGAAAGCTAAAGAAATAAGAAAACAATTAAGAAAAGAATACTTTGCTATGAGAGAAGTTATAAATTCTGATGAACAATTAAAAGCAAAATTATTACTAGATATCTATAATGGTGGACAAGAGGGAATAGTAGCATCAAAAGAATTAGCAAAACTAGAAAAGAAACCGTTACTAGAAAAAATAGAAAAAGATAAACCTAAAGTAAATTATTTTGATGATTTTATGAATAGCAATGGATTATATACATCAACTCAAGTTGCGAAATTATTTAAATTTAAATCAGCACAACAATTTAATAAAACATTAAATGAAAATAGAATTATATTCAAGCAAGGCAAATGTTGGCTTCCATATTCTGAAGTTGACAAAACGTGGTTTAAGGTAATAGTCGGAGAGAAAGAAGGTCATAATTATAGCAACCTTAAAATCACTCCTAAAGGCATAATGGCATTAAGTAAAATTTTAGAAATAGAAATAAATAAAACTGATTTGCAACAATTGGCATAGATTTTAAAAATATAGAGAATTTTTTTCTCTATATTTTTTTAATATTATATTGACATAATATATAAACTAATATATAATATATATAACAAATAAAATAAGAAGGTGATTATATGTTTTTAAATTTTAAACATAATTCAATAGTTTATAATGACAACTTAGGAGAAATAAACTTAACTGATTATTATATTAACTCAATATCAGTAGAAGCGACAGTTGAAGGTTACAATTTAGTATTAAATTTAGTATTAACTAATGATATATTAAAAATAGATATAAAAGATTTAAGTAATATAAGCGAAGATTCTTTTTTATTCATAATTGACTTTATAAAAACAATAACATACAATAAAAATGAAATAGAATTATTAAAAATAGAGATGTATAATAATCATAATAATACTATAAAATATAAAGAACTGAATGAAAGAATGGAAAAATTAGACACAATAAATAGTAGTTTATTTAATACATTTAAAGATAAATTCCTTTTCAGCTTTGAAAGTGATTTTGAAAATTTCATAACATTATATATAAAAAGTGAAAAATAGTTATTGACAATATATATAATCTAATATATAATATATAGTATAAAGAGGATATTTAATATATCCTCAGTTAGTAGCATAAAAACAAAATAAAAAATTCAAAATATTTTTTTAAATTTTATTGACATAATATAAACTGCATGATATAATAATAGTATAAAAAAATAAATAGTCCATAGGACTTTAAACTGGAGGTTTTTATGAATAAATTAAACGGTTTTGAATTTAGAAGTTATATTTTCCCTATGAGAACTAGTTGGAATGATTTAAATGAAAATCTGCTTGACTTATATTTCAATATAGAAGATAGTGAGACAATATGGGATAAATTTAATGTAACAATGAACTCTAAAGGCGAAGTAATACAATGTAGTAGTTTAATGAGTGCAACTGATAATATTAATTATTATATAACTATGGGAGAAAATTTAAAAAGAATAAAATCATTTTGTGAAAATAAGGGTGAAGAATTATTTGTTAAAGTAGAAGATGTTTCAAATGAAAATGATAAAGAAATAAAATACAATAAATTAAAAGAACTTGAAAAAGAATATAATAAATATTTATAAGATAAAGAGGAGATATAATCTCCTCAGTTAGTAACACAAATTCAAAATATAAAAAGGAGTTGTTATTATGGATTTATTATTATTGATATGGGTTGTTGCGTTCGCAATAGATTGTGGTTGTATTGCTAAGGAAAAAGGTAGAAGTGCTGGACTATGGGCGATATTAGGATTTTTCTTTACTATAATCGCTCTACTTATAATAGTATGTTTACCTAATAAAAATGAATAAGAGAGGAGATTATATCCTCCTCAGTTGTATATTCCATTTAATAATGGGATATAATGGATTTAAATGAATTTTAAAAATTAAAGGAGGAATTTATCATGAAGGTATTTAGAAAAGGCTTAGGATTGATTTTAGGAGGTCTAATGGCCATATCTATGATAGGATGTTCTAACAAAATAGAACAAGGAGAAGAATTGTTAAAAGAGAATATAATAAATGAAATTGAAAAGAACTTAGAAGAATATGAACCACAATATAATGAATTGAGTGATGATGAAAAAATATATTTAAACTCTGCCAAAGATATTGATACAGATAAGATTGATGTAGATATAAAAGAATTGGATGATAATTATGAAGCGACAGTGACTTTTGGTTATAAAGATGAAGATATAGAAAACTGTAATGATATATTTGTTTTAAAAATAGCAAAAGACAAATTAACAGAAGAAGATTTAAAGAATGAAGATTTTTTACACGAAACAACTTATTTAGAAACAATAGTGGCACATAGTTCAACTTATAGACTAAATGGTAAATTAATAACTTGGTTATATTGCGAAAAAGGATATGAAGGACATACAAAAAATGAATATAACTTTGAAAATGAAAATGAAAATGAAGATAATACTGTTATGATATGTGACAATTGGGAATTAGAAAAAGATTTTCTTTTATGCTTAGGAGATTTAATGTTTAACATTTAAGATTTAATTTATGAAAGAGAAAGGTTATTTTTAGCCTTTCTCTTTTGTTTTTACTATTGACTTTTAATAATATTTATAGTATAATATATATAAATATATAAAAATATGGAACAAAAGGAGATGATAATATGAAAGAAATAAAAGTACAAAAATTACCAATAGTTACAAAACAAGATTTCATAAAAAATAAAAAAATAAATTATAAGAATTATGCAATTTTAGTTTTATTTAGTAACTTTCAAGATGTAAATGAAAATACTGAAATTGGATTTGAAGACTGCTATGATGTTGATAGATATGTTTATGAAGATAAAGTTTTAAAAAATAAAAATGAAATTGAAGAAATGAGTAATACAAAGATTGAAACATTCATAAAAACAAGTAGAAAAATTGCTAAAATAACTAATGGAGAAATGGTTGGAGTAAGAAAGATTAAAAAGAGTGGAAAAATTGTATATGATTTATTCACATCTTCAAATCTATTTGTGACAATAGAAGAAGATATATTAAGGATAATGTGTAATACTTTAAGTAGTAATTCAATCAAAATTTACTGCTTTTTAAAATGGAGATTAATGGAGGGTGGAGATATTATCACAAGAAAAGAAATAGCTGAAAATATAGGTTTAAGTAGTAAATCTCATAAAAATTTGCAAATGATAACTGATTGCACTAATTTATTAGAAAAAATATATTTAATAAAAAGAAAACGTGTTAAATTACCATCTGCTGATTCTAATGAATATGATTATCGTACGTATTATGAATTAGTTAATTATGAAATTTGGAAACAAAAATGGATTTCAAAAGAATAATTTTTTCTCGTAGAGAAGAAATAGTCATCTATAATAATAGTAGTTATCTATAATTCTAGTTATCTATAATATAGTCGCCCACTTTTAGGTATGGGGTAGCCCACAATCGTGCGAAAACTTATAAGGGGGTAGCCCACAATCGTGCGAAAACTTAAATTTGTTTTATTAAAAAGATAGAGCAAATTTAAACAATATTATTAAAGGAGATGATAATACGAAAGTAATATTACAAGATGGAACTTATACATCAAAAGAACTTTGCGAACTTTGTTGTTATGATTATAGTAATTTTAGAAAAAGAGAAAAAACTTTAATCAATAAACTTTCTAAAGTGTGTGCAGTGGAAAAAAATAAAATAGGAAGTAGAGTATATTATACTCTTATGGGGAGCAATGGGATAGAATTTGATAGTACCAAAAGGAAAGTGTATGATATTAAGGAGGATGAAAATAGTATGAGTTTTTTAATGAAACAAGCTTTATTGAATTCCATTATAGGTTATTGTAATTTTAGAGATGAAACCTATTGTGTAAGAACATTTGACAATTGGTTAACTAGTATGGCTTTGGTAGAAATGTTGTATCCAACTGAAAAAAAGAATATTAATTATCAATATCCTATCTTAAGTGACGAAGATATAATTAAAAAAGATTTTTTCTCTGTTGAAAATTCTGCTTTATATTCAAATTTTTTATCTGCTTTAAATAAACTTGAAAAAAAGGATAATTTAATAAATTGGTATAAGGTAAAAATTGCAGTAGATTTGGAAAATAACGAAGTGTATCTTAATACAAATTCCATACAATTAAGAAAAGTAATAGATATTGAAAATAGAATATGTGAAAAATATAATATTACAAGTAGAAATGATTTAGTATATGGCAATAGAAAAGAAAATATAAAATGTAATATTCAAAAATTGAAAGATTTCGACAAAGAATTGAGTTTTGAATTAACTTGTGAATTAGGTTACAAATATACTTATGAAGCATTTCAAATTTTCTTAACTAAAAATATAGAATATATTAAAGAGAATTACTTAAATGGTTTTGATGTAGACATAATTAAAAATGATATATATGAAATTAGGAAGTCTTTAGCACAAAAAAGACAAAATAAAAATAAAAAAACTATTGATGAAAAAATAAAATCTAGGAATGGATTTAATGTTGAATATGCTATTCTTATGAAAGAAAGTAGATTAAGACAACTTCAATATTCTGAAGAATACTATCAAATTTGGGATAATTTTTATAAAATGTATATTTATAATAGAGAATAAAATTAGAATATTATATATGGTATCCCACTTTTGTGCGAAAACTTTAAAGAGAAGAAAATTTTTCTTCTCAGTTTTTTTCAAATTCATTGACTTTTAATACATGTTTTAGTATAATATAAATAAAGGAGGTGATAAAAATCAATAGAGTTGAAAAACATATTATTAAATCAAATAATAAATACTATAATTTACTAGATGAATTTTGTTATAAATCTAAAAATCTATATAATTATGCAAATTATACCATTAGACAAGAATTTGTTAACAATGGGAATTGGATAAGATATAATGATTTAGATAAAATATTAAAACAAGAAGGAAATAATTTTGATTATAGAAATATGCCGTCCTCTGCAACAAGTCAACAATGTTTAAGATTATTAGATAAAAATTGGAAATCATTTTTTCAATCAATTAAGGATTATAATAAGAATCCTAATAAATATTTAGGTAAACCTAAACTACCTAAGTATAAATCTAAAAATGGTAGAAATATTTTAATATTAACTTATTTAAATTGTAAAATTAATAAAGGTATAATTAAATTTCCTAAAACATTTAAAGGATTTTACTTAAAAACAAAAGTAAATAATTTACAACAAGTAAGATTTATACCTAAAGATAAATATATTATTGCTGAGGTAGTTTATAGAGTTAATAATGTTGAAGAATTGATTGATAATGGTAGATATGTTGGAATTGATTTAGGTTTAGATAACTTTGCAACCATAACTAATAATTGTGGATTAATTCCATTAGTAATAAATGGTAAAGGTCTAAAGTCAATAAATCAATATTATAATAAGAAAATATCGCATTATAAGTCAATAGCAAAAAAGATTAACAAGTTAGATTATACTAATAAAATGAGAAAACTAACACTAAAAAGAAATAATAAAGTTGAAGACTATATTCATAAAGCTAGTAGGTTTGTAATCAATTATTGTAGAAATAATGAAATTAATACTATTATCATAGGTAATAATAAAAATTGGAAACAAAATAGTAAAATGAGTAAAAGAGTTAATCAAAATTTTATTAGTATACCTTATTATAGTTTCATTCAAAAAGTACAATATAAAGCTGAGGAGTTTGGAATAAAGGTTATTATTACTGAAGAAAGTTATACAAGTGGGACTTCATTTTTAGATAATGAATTACCTATTAAAGAGAATTATAATAAGGGTAGAAGAAAACATAGAGGACTATTTATTAGTAATAAGGGTATTAAAATAAATGCCGATGTAAATGGCTCATATCAAATTATTAAAAAAGTATTTCCTAAAGCATTTGCTGAAGGAATAGAGGGTGTAGGGTTACATCCATTCAAGGTAGATTTATTGTAGTTAGATAAATTGATTGATAAATTAATTTTATTAAAATTTTTAATAAAATTAATAACCTGTCATGGAGAATTGCATATAATAGATACTAAAGAACAAGTAGAATACATGAAAGGTAAAAATCATACTATAAAGAAAATTTCTTTAAAAAATAAAAAATAATACTTGACTTTTAATAAGAGCAATAGTATAATATAAGTAAATAAGAAATAATTAATAAATATGTAGGAAAGTTCAAGTCCGAATTCACGCCCTTGGAGTGTCATACAAGCCTTAGTACTTTGTAAAAAGGAAAAGGGACACGATGAATAGGGAAGCTTGTTATAAGCATTGAAACCTCAAGAGATGAAATGGAATGTGGAAAATTATATGATAACGTTGCCTATCAATTAGACACATGGAAAGATTTGAATGCAGAAGTTAAATTTATATAAAGGGAGTGGTTGCTCATGATGAATATATGTATAAATATTATATTAATATGTATGGCAGTTACAACATTGATAGTGACAATAGAACTAATAGGATTAATAGGAGTAATCCTAATTGAAATAAAGGATTATATTAAGGAAAAGTTTTTCTAAAAGAGAAGAAATTTTCTTCTCAGTTTTTTTCAATAACACTTGACATAACATAAAAACTATAATATAATAATAGTATAAAAATAAATAAGGGGGAAGATAAAATGGAAGGTAAAAAAATTATAAAACAAGAAAAACATATAAACATTACAGAGGATTTTATGAATTCAATATTTGATTTTTTCATAGAAAAAAAAGAATTAAAAAAAGGAATACCTTATTGTATGAAAAAATATTCAAGAAAATCATTTGCATGTAGTGGTCAAAGTGAACTTAATAGATATAATATATTATTTGTTCCTGAAAATGTTTATAGCGAAAATAAGGATGTAATTGAAACTCATAGATATTTTATGGATTATCTAAAACATTATGGATTCAATTATTTATATGTAATGAAAAAATATGAAATGAATTTCTATCAAGTATATTGTATGATTTCTATACTACATGAAATAGGACATATGATAACAATGAATAAATCCATTGATATTCATGGATACAATAAAATATATGTTGAAAGTCAAAGCGAATATTATTATAATGAATTTCTATCTGGGGAAATGCAAGGAAGACATTATAGAGGTATCGAATGTGAAAGAATTGCAGATAAAAAAGCAGTTAGGCTTTTCAACAAATATGAAAAAGAAATGATAGAATTCTTTTTAAAAATAGAAATAGAAGTTGAATAAGTAAATTAAGAGAAGAAAATTTCTTCTCAGTTTTTTTCAAAAGTACTTGACAATATATAAATTCTAATATATAATATAAGTATAAAAGAAATAAAAATAAAAAATTTATAGGGGGAATGAAAATGGAAAGAAGAATAAAAAATGTTAATGATGTAAGAGTATTTTTAAATGAAAACATAGAAATGTTTAATGAGAAAACAGGAAATGAAATACCATTATTTGAAAAAGATATAAATCTTAATGGAAGATTTAAAAAGAAAGTTGCTTGTTATAGATTTTATATTACAGGAAGTGTTAAAAAAATACTACCATATGACATGCAAATATCTAAATCATTTTTTAGAAACGCAACAAATGAAAAACTTGAATACGTATTAAAACATGAATTAGCACATTATATAGCTAATGAATTACACGACGATAATTGTAATCATGATGATAGATGGAAGGAAGTATGTAAACATTTAGAGATATCAGATAGCCTAAAAGTAAAATTGAAATATGAAGAAAAAAATGATAAATATTTTGTAATCTGTCCAAAAGATGGAATAATAGGAACTGTTAGTAAATTGACAGAAAGCAAAAAGCAAGCCTTCAAAGGTGCTAGTTGCAAGAAATGTGGTAGTCATGTAGTATTATACGACAGAAGAAAAAAAGTTTTCCTAACTGACGATAAGGAAACAATAGAACAAATAAGTTTATTAAATCTAAGTCTATAAGAGAAGAAAAATTTTCTTCTCAGTTTTTTCAAAAATGCTTGACATAACATAAACTACATGATATAATAATAGTATAATAAATATAAAAAAACAAAATAAAAAAAATAAATAGTCTTAAGGACTTTAAACTGGAGGTATTTTATGAATTTATTATTAATAAGTAGAGTATTAGAAGTATTTGGTATTTATTTAGCTCTTTTACCTATTCTAAATTACATTAGAGATAGAGCATATTACAATGAATACTCAGCCAATATAGATACGCTTATAGAGGAAATGAGAAAAGATGGATTTACAGTACAAGAGGATAAAGAAAGATTAATAATGGCAATGGAAGAACAAATTAAATTTAGCAAAATGGGAGCAATTTTAGGGGTAATAGGAGTAGTAATAATGGTAGTATTCTTAATTAAGACATTTTAACAAATACTTAATTTATAAGAGAAGAAAATTTTTCTTCTCAATTAGCAATACAAAATAATAAAATAAAAAAATAAAAAGGAGTTGTGGGGATTATGAAATATAATTTAAATTTAGTTGAAAGTGAAATGTTAAGTGAGGTTATAAGAAAAGCGTTAAGTGAATATGGTCAAGGATTTAATAGTGATGATGAATATTATTTATTATTTTTATATAATAGAGTGAAAAATGGAATTATATTTAAGTCAAAAGAAGAAATTAAAGGAGCTTTACATTCTCTTACGAATTTAATGAAATATACTGATATTATTTGCAGTGAAAACTTGATAGAAATAGATGAATTACTTTCTAGAATATGCATAGAATTATATGAAATGATTTAATATAAGAGAAGAAAAAATTTCTTCTCAGTTTTTTTTTAAAACTTATTGACATAATATAAAATCTATTATACAATAGTAGCATAAAGTTAAATAATGGGAGGTTGAAATTATGAAAAGATATTTTTTAGTTGATTATGAAAATGTTAATGACGGTGGATTATTAGGATTTGAAGCTTTAAAAGAAGATGATGTAATAATATTATTTGATAGTAAATTTTCAAAAATTAATGAAAAGGAATTAGAATTTAAGAAGTCAATTACAAAAGCAAAAATATTAAAAATGACTTCTCAGATGAGAGGAAAAAATAGTTTAGATTTTCAATTGGTATCTTATCTTGGTTTATTAATTGGCAATGATGAGAATTGCGAATATAATATTATAAGCAAAGATAGAGGATTTTTAAGTGCTATTAATCTTATTTGGAATTGTACAGGCAAAGATGTCGGATTTTTTAGTTGTATTGAAAGAAAAATTAATCCCAAAGAATTTAAAAAAAGTATTAGAATGATAAATTATTTAAAAAAAGCATTTAAAGAAAAAACAAGTATAAAAATAATTGAAATAATTAAAAGTTCTAAAAATAAAGAAGATGCAATTGAAAAAATAACTTTATATTATGATAAGGCAGTTATAAATACAACAATGAATACATTATTAGATTATTATTTTGATAATATAAAATTAGAAGGCTCATATGAAATTATTATAGATTTATTAAGAAAAAATTTTAAAAGAAAATCATGTGAGAAAATTTATAATATAATGGAAAATTCTAAAAATAAAATGGAAGCATTAGAACTAATTCATAAAACTTTCCATAATGTTGAAAATGTTGAAGAAAAAGTAATAAATGCATTAGATTTTTTTTATAATTAATATTGACATTTAATAAGAATGATAGTATAATATAAGTAAATAAGAAATAAAATTTAAATAGGAAAGTTCAGTTCCGAATTTACGCCCTTGGAGTGTTATAAAAAACTTGAGTAGTTTAAAACGAAAAAGAACACGTTGAATAGGGAAGCTTGTCGAAGCACTGAAACATGGCTCAAGCATTAGAATTAAATAAAATTAAAATATAAAAATAAATATTGACTTTCAATAAGAATGATAGTATAATATAAGTAAATAAAGATAAATGGGGGAATTAAAATGGAGATTAGAACATTCAAAGTTAGATTATATCCAACAAAACAACAAGAAAAACAAATGTTCTTTCAAGCAGGATGTGCAAGACATGTATATAATTGGTGTCTAGCATTTCAAAAAAGCAGATATGAAGATGAAAACATACCTAAAAAAGAAAAATTCATACCAGCAAAAGGACTTAGTAAATATTTCACTGCTTACAAAAATCAAGAAGGCAATAAATGGCTTAAAGATTGTGATTGCATGGTGTTAGTTATTGCTTATACAGATGCTTGTACCTCATTCAAGAACTTTTTCAAAAGACCTGAAGTTGGTTATCCTAAATTTAAAAGTAGAAATAGAACAACTCCATCATTTGCACCAAATTATCAAGCAGTGAAAATAAATGAAAATACAGTAAGATTACCTAAGATAGGGGAAGTTAAATTAGCTAGAAAAGGTTATATACCTTATGAAGAAAGCGAAATGTATCCTAAAATTAAATATGTAAATCCTAGAGTCACATACAATGGGATATATTGGAGCATTAGTGTAGGCTTAAGAGAAGTAAAAGAAAAACCTGAATTAAATCCAACATCATTAGGAATAGACTTAGGAATAAAAGATTTAGCAATTTGTAGTGACGGCACAATATATAAAAACATTAATAAAACTGCTCATGTTAGAAAATTAGAAAAGAAATTAAAACGTATGCAACGACAAGTGAGTAGAAAATACGAAATGAATAGACAAGGAAAGAAATATCATAAAACTAATAATATAATCAAATTAGAAAAACAAATATTAAAATTACAACATAGAATTGCAGATATAAGAAATAATTATAGACATACAATGACACATCAAATAGTAGAAAAGAAACCTCAAAGAGTAGTTATTGAAGATTTAAATGTAAAAGGAATGATGAAAAATAAACATTTAAGCAAAGCGATAGGACAACAAGGATTCAATGAAATTAAAAAACAATTAACTTATAAATGTGATGACTATGGAATTGAATTAGTAGTAGCAGATAGATGGTATCCAAGTAGTCAAACTTGCTCTAAATGTGGATATATAAGAATAGGAAAAGAAAAATTGAAATTGAAAGATAGAACTTTTACTTGTCCTGAATGTGGACACACAATGGATAGAGATTTAAATGCTAGTATAAATCTAGCACAATATCAATCTAAATAAATCACTAACAAGATATATTTAGATATGTAGGAAAGTTCAAGTCCGAATTCACGCCCTTGGAGTGTCATACAAGCCTTAGTACTTTGTAAAAAGGAAAAGGGACACGATGAATAGGGAAGCTTGATAATAAGTATTGAAACTATCATATAGTAGTTAATCAAGCATTGAAACTAAGAAGTAAGGAAACGAGTACAAATAAAAAGAAATAAAAGATAAAAAAATAAAAATAATACTTGACTTTTAATAAGAATGATAGTATAATATAAGTAAATAAGAAATAAAAAATTAAAATATAAAAAATTATAAAAAGGGAGAGATAGTTATGAAAAAAAGTGATAAAGAAAAATTAGATAATTTTGTTGACAGACAAGTTGA